>LFRM01239042.1_pt1 | contig 11953 bp, 9 predicted proteins | sample 618341 | NCBI WGS metagenome assembly LFRM01 (sample SAMN03654438, study PRJNA283298) | anaerobic digester metagenome | isolation source: pool of bioreactors CSTR01a, CSTR02a, and CSTR03a thermophilic anaerobic... | place: Denmark: Kgs. Lyngby | collected 2014-05-21
TGCGCAAATTCAAGAACTTGTAATTCAATCGTGTAGGCAAGTGGCGTTAAGACAAACGCTAATGTAAGAATGATTGAAATCGCACTTACGAGCACTAACACAGTTGATGGTCTGTTTTTCAGTGAGAATGGTTTCTTGGCACGGATCACGAAAATAATTAAAATTTGTGATAGGATACCAAATGCAAACCAGAATGTTTGGAATAGAGTTTGTTGTTCAATTGTACGAACATTGAATACAAAGTAGAGAACAACGAAACACATAACATCAAAGATCGATGATAGAGGCCCGAAGACAACCATGAAATTCACGAGTCGTTTCGATTCTAACTTACGAGGTAAGTTGAGATCTTCATCTTCACAATTATCAAACGGAATTCCCGTTTGAGCTAAATCAGATAATAAGTTTTGTACTAAAATATGAACTGGAAGTAATGGTAAGAATGGTAGGAAGATTGAAGCAATAGTTACTGAGAACATATTACCAAAGTTTCCACTTACAGCCATCTCAAGGTATTTAACCATGTTGGTGATTGTCTTACGGCCTTCCATAACACCTTTCTCAAGAACAGTTAAGTCTTTCTTAAGAAGGATGATATCTGCTGATTCCTTAGCGATATCAACCGCTGTATCAACTGAGATACCAACATCTGCTTGTTTAAGAGCCAGAGCATCGTTGATTCCATCTCCCAAGAATCCAACTGTATGGTTGTTTGCTTGGAATGCTTGGATGATGCGTTGTTTTTGAATCGGGGATATCTTAGCGAATAAATGACATGTTCCAACAATTGCTTGAAGTTCATCATCACTCATTTCTTCAATATCATTTCCTAAATACGTCACTTCTGTGTCGATACCAACTTTAGAACATACTTTCTTAGCAACTCCTAGTGAGTCACCGGTGATAACGACAACATCGATACCGTGTTTATTTAAACTTTCAATGGTTGGTTTTGCGGATTCTTTTGGAGGATCCAGGAAACCAACGAAACCAATTAGGACCATGTCACTTTCATCCTCAACGGAGAATTCATGATCACGTGGAATATCATTTTTCTGAGCAACAGCAATCATACGAAGACCGTCGTTGTTATGTTGTTCATAAACATCAATGGCTTCTTGACGCGTTTCATCATCAAGTACTTTGATAACTCCGTCGCGGTCAATGTATTTACATAATTTAACAATCTCTTCAACAGCACCTTTTGAAATTAATTGACGCTTGTCGTTATTGTCTTCTAAGATTACCGACATTCTACGACGCGCAAAATCAAATGGAATTTCATCCACAATCGTGTAGTAGTTCAATAAGTCAGACATGTTATACGATTCAGCACGTTCAATGATTGCGAGGTCAATTAAGTTCTTCAAACCAGATTGGAATGAAGAGTTAAGATAAGCATGGCGTAAGACGCGCATGTCATCTTCTCCATTAACGTCCATATAGCGCTCAAGAATAATTTCATCCTGAGTCAGTGTTCCTGTTTTATCAGTACACAGAACATCCATTTCACCAAAAGCCGAGATTGAAGATTGGCTCTTAACGATTGTTTGGTGTTTCGCCATGTTGATGGCACCACGAGCCAAACCACTGCTAAGCACAACAGGTAGCATTTCAGGCGTTAGCCCAACAGCAACTGTGAGTGCAAATGTGAATGCTAATAGGAAATCTTGTTTTAATAGACCGTTAATAATAAAGATTACTGGAAGCATGATGATCATTAATTTCATCAGCAATCGAGAAATAGTAGCAATACTTGTTTCGAAACTGTTTGCTCGTTTTGTATTCTTCAAGCTCTCACTCATAGATCCAAGATACGTATCATTACCTGTTCTAATAACTAATGCACGTGAACTTCCGGATACAACGTTGGTACCCATGAGACATAAGTTTGAATAATCACTTTCTGTTCCAGCAAGATCTTCATCAAATCTAACGAATTTTTCAATTGGTTGAGATTCACCTGTTAAGGTTGCCTGTGAGATAAATAAGTCCTTTGCGGACATGACACGCACATCGGCAGGAATAATATCACCCGCTGATAGACGAACAATGTCACCCAGAACTAATTCATCAATTGATATTTCAATAAATTGGCCATCGCGAAGGGCTGCAGTGGTATTGGATACCATATGGAGCAGTTTCTCGGAGGCGGTATTGGATCGTTCCTCTTGAACGAAGGATATTAACGTAGAAATGATTACAATTACAGACAGTATTGAAACCGTGAGATAATCTTTCTCTTGTGTTAATAGAATATCTGAAATAAATGTTATAAAGATTACGACCATTAACACAAGATTAAATGGATTAATTAATACGTTAACAAATCCAATTACAGGATTCGGTTTCTTTTGGGGTTTAATTTCGTTGGGACCGTATTGTTCCAACTTATCGGCTGCTACTTCGCTCGAATAACCCGCATTCGATGCATCAAACTTAGACAAGACATCGTCTTGTGAAAGCTGAAGTAGTGAAATTAACTTCTCTTTTTCAGTCATTAGACATACCTCTTTCTCATAAAAACAAGAATGTCATCGTGAATTTGGCGTCCCCAAGGGGTCGTCATCTTCAGGACACTCAATAAAACTACAACACTGACTCTCCATGGTTTCACCGCCTTTGCTTATGAAATCATAACAAAAAACGAGACTTTAAGCAATCTATATTCATTCGTAATCACTCCCAAATCTGTGATATAATTTAGCACAAACAGGAGGTAAGAAATGGAAAAGATTGCAACAGTACTATTCGATTTAGATGGAACACTGCTCCCAATGGACGCAGAAAACTTTGAAAAACTTTACCTTAAGAGTTTAGCAAAGCATACCGGAGCATTATTAGAACCGGAGAAAATGCTAAAAAGTGTTTATATCGGACAAAAAGCAATGGTAGAAAGCACAGATGCGACTCAAACGAATGCGGATGTATTCTATGACACATTTGGTTCAATCGTTGGACCTGAGATTAAATCACAAATGATGGACATATTAGATGAGTACTATCTTAACGACTTTGTACTCGCAAAAGAGGCAACATCACAATCACAAGAAATGATCGATGCAGTGATGCATCTTAAGAATGTTAATAAACGCGTTATCCTAGCAACAAACCCAATTCTTCCGCGCATCGCAACCGATCGCCGCATTGAATGGGCAGGCTTCGAATTAGAAGACTTCGAGGACATCACGCGATTTGAAGAAAATCACTTCTGCAAACCCAGTCTTCAGTATTACCAAGAAATCATCAACGACAACAATCTCATACCAGAACACTGCTTGATGATAGGGAACGATGTTGAAGAAGACCTCATTGCTTCACAACTCGGAATGAAGACATGGTTGATTGAAGATGATCTAATTCACAGAGGTACAGAAATAAACTGCGACTGGCGTGGAAGTCGAAAAGAATTTATCACAAAGATAAAGGAGACATTCCAATGATTATAGGCTGCGTAAAAGAACTTAAAGATTATGAAAACAGAGTAGGACTCATTCCTGCCCACGCAAAAGAATACATCAACCGTGGACACGAAGTTCACGTTGAAGCAGGACTCGGACTCGGATCAGGCTTTGAAGATGCACTCTATGAAGAAGCAGGATGTATCGTTCACACAAACAGAAATGATGTGTGGGAGATTGTTGAGATGATGATCAAAGTAAAAGAACCCGTGGCAGAAGAGTATCCACTCATGAAACCAGGACTCATCTTATTTACTTATCTTCACCTTGCAGATAACCTCACACTCACACGACAATTATTGAAACACGAAGTCAGTGCTGTCGCATATGAAACAGTAAGAGACAAAGAAAATCAGCTACCACTTCTAAGACCGATGTCAGAAGTTGCGGGTCGCTTATCGATACAAGAAGGTTCTAAGTATCTTGAGAAAACATACGGTGGTAAAGGAATTCTATTATCAGGAGTACCTGGAGTACGCGGAGGCCATGTCGTTGTATTGGGCGGCGGAGTTGTCGGGATGAGTGCATGTAAAACAGCATTAGGAACGGGAGCGAGTGTATCGGTATTGGACCGAAACTTAGACCGACTTGCTTATATAGAGGATGTGTTCAACGGACGCGTCGAAACTATTTATTCGGACGAACAATCCCTACTTGAAGAGATTGCACGAGCAGACGTCATTGTAGGCTCTGTATTACTCCCAGGAGAAAAAACACCGAAGCTTGTTCGAAGAGAACATCTTAAGCTCATGGAACCGGGAACGGTCCTTGTGGATGTTGCGATTGATCAAGGGGGTTGCTTTGAAACGAGTCGTGCTACGACGCATTCAAACCCAATTTTCCTTGATGAAGGCATCGTTCACTACTGTGTAACCAATATGCCTGGTGCAGTTCCTAGAACATCAACACTTGCGCTTGCGAATGCGACATTGCCATATGGGATGCTTTTAGCGAACCAAGGTCTTGATGCTGCATTGAAAAGTGATGAAGGATTTATGCTTGGATTGAATACCTTTGCAGGGAACGTTTGTAACAAGGGTGTTGCGAATGCACTTGAACTTGAATTTGTAGATTATGAAAAATGCGTTAAAACAATGCAAGTCTAATCATAATTTGGTATAATAAACAAAAGGAGGTGGCCCTCATACCTAATGTAGTTACACACGGATTGATGGCACTTGATGTTTTTAATAAACTCGAGTCGTCCTCAGTTCAATCAGCAATACATAACTATCCCAAGAGTTTCTTGTTGGGAAGTAATGGACCAGACATTTTATTTTATTACAAGGTCTTTCCCTGGGAAGATCAAAGCCAGAATAAGATGGTTGCAGACTTTGGTCAGAAAGTTCATACAGAACATATTAATGACTTCTTTAATTACGCTTTAGATTTTATTCAAAAAGTTAAAGACCCGGTTCGCAAAGAAATTCTAACATCATATATTGCTGGTCATTTTATGCACTGGTCCTTGGATTCACTTGCTCATCCTTTTGTGTTCTATCGCAGTGATAGACTCGAAGGTGACACTGAATTCGACCATTATCGATATGAATCGATGATTGACTCACTCATGGTAACTTACTATAAGAAAAAGAACCTGAGTGATTTAAAAGCAAAGCGTTTTGTGAATGTAAGTTCACAAGAGCGTCGAATCATCAGTTCATTTTACCAAACGGTTCTACAGGATGTCTTTGGAATTAAAACAGAAGCAAAGGTAATAAACTCTGCAATTGTGTCATTCAAAAACATCTTAAATTTCCTTTACGATCCTCATAACATTGTGACACCGCTGATCAAGAAAATGGAAACCAAGCCATGGGCATTTTCGTCCCATGTCGTGAACTCCGAAATTGATGCGACTTACGATGTATTGAATCTTAAGAAAGATGCTTGGTCTAACCCAACAGATATTAGTGATGTATCGAATCAATCGTTCATCGAAATCTACGAGGAATCAGTTGACCTAGGCGTTACTTTAGTAAACGCACTTGATGATGCTCTTTCAGGAACACGCGACAGTTTTGATGATTTAATTCAAAATCGTCAATACGATACTGGTCGTGAAGTAGGATTGGAAATGAAGTTCTTTAATAGTATTTATAAAAACAAATAGGAGGGTTTACATTATGTTAGTATATATTCATGGAAAAAATGTTGAGATTACTGAGGCGATGCAAAATCGCGTTGAGGAGAAACTTGAGTTTCTAAACAAGTACTTCGATATTGATGATACTTGGAGAGCCAACGTTGTTGTTGACGTTTTACCTCAAGGATCCAAAGTGGAAATTACGATTACCTCAAAAATCGGAACATTGCGTGCGGAAGTATTGCACAGTGATTTCTATGCAGCAATTGACAAATCGGTTGATAAGTTAGAAGATCAAATTCGCCGTCACAAGACACGGATCTCGAAACGTAATCGTGAGGGGCTATCAACAGCCTTCCTAAAATTAATTGAAGATGATTTACATGAAGATGAAGCAAAACTTGTTCGTACGAAGTCAGTAGATGCTAAAGAAATGAATCTTGATGATGCAATTCTAAATATGGAATTGTTAGGTCACTCATTCTTTATTTATACTGATGATGAAACACGTGATATCGCAGTTGTTTATAAACGACTCGATGGTGACTACGGGCTTTTAGAAATAGAATAAGCATAGAATAAAAATTGTGTTATAATATTCAAAACGGAGGTCGCGAAAATGAGTTTCAAAGACAAATTTAAGAGTTTCATTACACCAGTTGATGATGAAGAATATATTGAATTTTCAAGTTCTGAAACAGAAAACTTGAGTGAATATGAAAAGCCAAAAGGAAAGGGTGTAACCAACATTCCAAACAATACGAAAATGGTTCTATTCGAACCGCGTTCATTTGAAGAATCGGAGGATGTTGCGCGCTATCTTAAAGAGAAACGTGCTGCAGTTGTTAACTTGCACCGCCTTCAAAGAGATTACGCTCAGCGTACAATTGATTTCTTAACTGGGGTTGTGTTCGCATTAGATGGCTCAATTCAAAAGATTGGTCACAATGTGATTCTTTGTACACCGAATACAATTGGTGTCGAAGGCGAAATATCAATGAGCATTGAAGATCTCGATTCATAGACATGAGCCAAAAGCCAAAGTTTAGAATTATGAGACAAGGCTACGACCGCTTTGAAGTAGACAAAGCGATCCAGGAACTCTATGGAACGCAAAAATCACTTGAGGAGCAGTTGGTGCTGTATCATAAACAAATTGAAACCCTGAGTGCTCAAAAGGAAATGCTTGATAAGCGACACGCCCACTTGCTTTCTGAAATTCAAGTTCGTGAAAAGGCTGCTGAAGAAATGGCACGTCTTTCACTTAAAGAGGCAAATACGATTATCGACACTGCTTATGGCAATGCTGATATTATTGTTAGAGAGGCGATGTCTACGGCACGCCAACTCTTAGTGGAAGTTTCACGCATCTCTTTAGAATCACATGAGCTTCGTGATGAATTAACACAAAAGATATACAAATTACAAAATACTTTAAGGGGCCTGGAATTTCCAGAGATTCCCAACGAAGTATTAATAGGTAAAGATCAAGACAAGACACAAAAATAAATCCAATACAGAGACTGCATGGTGGTGAAAATGCAGATGGACATTGCGTGTTATCACTTGGGAGCCACGAAACTGAACTAGAGTAAGTTTCGCGCACAGACAAGCGTTAATGTTATTAAGATATTGATGCTTATCAATAAACTAAGGTGGTACCGCGTTCAAACGCCCTTATATAAGGGCGTTTTTTATTTTAAAGGAGAAGATTGTATGAACTATAAAGAAACACTGCACTTACCAAAAACAGACTTTGAAATGCGAGGGAATCTTGCGAAGAAAGAACCTGTGATCCAACAACGTTGGGAAGACGAAAAATTATATGAGGAAATGCTCAATGTACGAGAAGGCGCACCCTTGTTTTCATTACACGATGGCCCTCCATATGCGAATGGAAACATCCATATTGGACACGCACTGAATAAAGTTTTAAAAGATATTTTAGTGCGCTCTAAATTTATGGCAGGATTTAAAACGCCATTCAGACCAGGATGGGATACTCACGGACTTCCAATTGAAACAGCAATCCAGAAACTTGGTGTTAATCGTAAAGAGATGCCAGTTCACGAATTCAGAAAACTCTGTGAAGAATACGCACTCAAACAAGTCGCAATTCAAACAGCTGACTTTAAAGCACTGGGAACCGTAGCAGATTATGAAAATCCATATCTCACACTCAGCAAAGACTTCGAAGCAAAACAAATCGAAATCTTTGGTGAAATGGCACTGAAGGGTATGATCTACCAAGGACTAAAACCAGTCTACTGGTCACCTTCATCAGAAACAGCACTCGCTGAAGCTGAAATTGAATATAAAGAACGTCGTGACCCAGCAATCTATGTTGCATTCAAAGTCGTTGACGGAAAAGATGTTTTAGATACCGATACGAACTTCGTTATCTGGACAACAACTCCATGGACAATTCCCGCAAACCTTGCGATTTCATTGAATCCAAACATGGAATATTCTTTAGTTGATACAAACAAAGGAAAAATGATTCTAATGACATCACTCATTGAAGATGTGAGTGAGAGTCTTGAACTCGAAGATGTAGTTACATTAAAAACAATGAAGGGAAGCGAACTCGAAGGCGTTACTACACAACACCCACTCTATGACCGTTTATCCCCAATCTTAATGGGAGACCACGTTACTGCTGAAGCGGGAACGGGGAGTGTTCATACGGCACCTGACCATGGTGTTGATGACTTCAACGTCGCACAAAAATATGACATTCACCCAATCTCACCAGTAAACGCTCAAGGGATCCTAACTGAAGTAACAGGCGAATTCGCAGGACTTACATTTGAAGAAGCGAACAAAGCTGTAACAATGAAACTTGAAGAACTTGGCGCACTATTAAAAATGGGCTGGATCAAGCACAGTTACGCACATGACTGGAGAACAAAACTTCCAATCATCTATCGTGCAACAACACAATGGTTTGCTTCAATCGACTCTGTTCGCGCTGATGTACTAAGCGAAATTGAAAAAGTTGAATGGCATCCAAAATGGGGACAAAAACGCATGCACAACATGATTGCTGATCGTGGAGACTGGTGTATTTCTCGCCAACGTGTTTGGGGTGTTCCAATTCCAATTATCTATGCTGAAGACGAAACTCCAATCATGGACAAAGTTGTCTTCGACCACATCGTTGAACTTGTTAAAGAGTTTGGTTCAAATGTTTGGTTCGAACGCGATGTATTAGAACTTCTTCCAGAAGGCTATACGCATCCAGGTTCACCTAACGGAATCTTTAAGAAAGAAAAAGACATCATGGATGTTTGGTTTGACTCGGGTTCAAGTCACTCTGCTGCTCTTGATAACAATGAAATCCCACTTCCTGTTGATGTTTATTCAGAAGGGGCTGACCAATTCAGAGGTTGGTTTAATTCTTCACTCATCATCTCAGTCGCTCTTTATGGCATTGCTCCATACAAAAACGTAATTGCGCATGGTTTCTTAATGCAAGACGACGGTGAAAAAATGAGTAAATCAAAAGGGAATGCTTTAAGTCCACAAAAGATTAATGAAACACTGGGAGCAGATATTCTGCGCCTTTGGGTTACATCACTCGATTATCATGCTGATATGAGTTTATCTCAAGATATTTTGAAACAAGTGTCAGAATCATACCGTAAGATCCGTAACACATTCAGATTCATGCACGGTAACTTAGCGGACTTTAACGCTGAAACTGATTCAGTCGCAATCGCTGAAATGTCAATTCTCAATCGCTACGTACTCAATGAAGTGATCGAATTGAATGCTCAAGCACAAAAGGACTACGCTAAGTTTGACTACCAACGAGTGACTACTGCTGTTCTTACAGCACTCACAAATCTGATGTCAGCTTACTACTTAGACTATACAAAAGACATTCTATATATCGAAGCAGTTGATAATGCATCACGTCGTGAGATTCAAACAGTACTTCATACCTCATTGAATATTCTTGCGCGTTTGATGTCACCAATCTTAGTTCACACTACAGAGGAACTTCAATCAATCATGAATCCAAATGAATCAAGCATTCACTTAACAGAATTTAGTGATATGAAAGAATCTGTTCTTACAGAAGAAGAAACAGACACAATGAATCGTTTATTCAAGTTCCGCGAGTCTGTATTCAAAGCACTTGAAGTGAAACGAGAAGAGAAGGTGATTGGTAAATCACTCGAAGCACACGTTAAGTTACACTTAAGTGATGAACTTAAGAAAGATGTTGAGAGTGTATGTGGTGAGCACCTTGCTCAATGGCTCATTGTATCTAAAGTTACTTTAGTCGATGAAACACTTGAAGAAATCTTAGGACTTGAAATCGAAGTCGAAGCAAACTTAGGTGAAACTTGTCCTCGTTGCTGGAACATTGTTGATTCAACCGATGAAGATGGCTTATGTGATCGTTGCCATTCAGTCCTAAAGGCTTAGTAATGCAGATTACATCATTGAATAACGACCTCATTAAAGAATTGGTTCGACTTCATAAAAAGAAAGAACGCGACTTAAGTGCAGCGTTCTTAATTGAGGGCGACCATCTTATTGAGGAAGCGAAGCGCTCCAGTCTTAAAATGAAGACCTTTGGTTTGAGGGGTTGTGATGTTGAAATAACAGAACACATCGCTCAAAAACTTTCTCAAACAAAATCAGGTTCTACTGTTTTCGCAAGAGTTGAGAAACCAAAGTATGAACTTAAGAAGGGTATGAGATATTTCCTATGTGACGGGATTCAAGATCCGGGTAACCTAGGAACCATCATTCGTACAGCGCACAGTTTCGGTTTTGATGCGATTATCGTCTCACCAGATAGTGTGGATGAGTATAATGATAAAGTGATTCGTTCAACACAAGGGAGTATCTTTCATATCCCTGTGTTAAGAATGGATTTAACCAATGCGATCACTAAACTCAAAGCATGGAATGTTGATGTTTATGCGAGTGCTCTATCGGATGATTCAATTGGCCTATCGAATGTTGATGCTTCTAATCCAGTCGCAATTGTATTGGGATCTGAAGGAGCTGGCGTAAGCAAGTCAATCATGAATCAGTGCGATGGTACGGTAAAGATTGAAACATCACAGTTTGAGTCATTGAATGTTGCGGTTGCCAGTGCAATCATGGCATACCATTTAAGAAAAGAGATACAAGTATGAAACTATTAGAATTTACAGATAAGGATTTAGATCAATACATTGAGCTTGCTCATATATTCCATAGTGGACCAGCAAGTTTCACAGCACCCAACCATACAATATTCAAAGCGAACTTTGATCACATCATTGATCATGAAGATGCTTTTGGATGGTTCATCGAATCAGAAGGGGAAATCGCGGGGTATGTTCTATGCTCACGCATGTTCTCAACTGAGGTTGGTGGTATGGCTTTATGGGTTGAAGAACTGAGTGTTCAAGAAGCATTTCAAGGAAAAGGTTTAGGTACGCAAGCACTTGAATCCTTAATTGAACTCTTTCCAGAAATTCTTCGCTTCAGATTGGAAGTTGCCCCTGACAATAAGAGTGCAAAAGCACTGTACCAACGTCTAGGGTATGATTTCTTAATGTATGAACAAATGATCTTTGATAGAAAGTGAAACTAAAATTCACCGTCGTCAAGACAGGACTAAGTCTCAGTCTTTTCCTCGCTTTCTTTAGTGGTGTATTGTTTCTCATGAAGCATGGACTTGCGGACCAGGTAATGGTCTCACTTGTTCTCGTCTTGTGTCTCACATTCATTTACTGGTATCTCTTTCTTCGTTGTGAAGAATGTGGTGCTCACCTCTACAGTGAAAAGCCTTGCGATAATTGCGGGCACGATGTATTAAACTAAAAACGCCATAATATCGGCGTTTTTTTCTAACTCTGGAACTGACTGTTGTAGAGGTCAAAGTAGAATCTTTGATGTTCAATAGGGCGAGACTGTTTTAATCCTTAACACTTCCGGTGATGCGTTAAGCGTGATATAGTATTAAGAGAGGTCATTATGGAGAATATGAAGCGTAATGCAACAATCGTTGCAATCTATAGAGCATTGTCATCGTTACTTGAAACACATAATTTTGATAGTATCAGGTCAATGACATCTGTCAGGAGGCACTTATTAGTCGAACGACGTTTTACAGTTACTTTGAAGATAAGTATCAATTAGTGCTGTTCTTCTTTAAAGAGGAACGTGAGCACTTGGGTGTTGTGAGGGGTGTGGATGTAGAAAATAACATCATCATGCTTTTGAGTCATATTCGTGAACATGAAGGTATTTACCGCAATTTATGGACTTCGGGTGTGAATGCTGATTTGGACCGGATGATTACGGAACATGTTGGTACGAGCGTGTGTGCATTTTTAGAAATGAAAGAGTGTAATTATTATCCTGATGAAATTGAAATCATTGTCCAGCTCTATAC
>LFRM01062827.1_pt1 | contig 11950 bp, 14 predicted proteins | sample 618341 | NCBI WGS metagenome assembly LFRM01 (sample SAMN03654438, study PRJNA283298) | anaerobic digester metagenome | isolation source: pool of bioreactors CSTR01a, CSTR02a, and CSTR03a thermophilic anaerobic... | place: Denmark: Kgs. Lyngby | collected 2014-05-21
AAAATGGTTGCGGGAGCAGGATTTGAACCTACGACCTTCGGGTTATGAGCCCGACGAGCTACCAAACTGCTCCATCCCGCGGCGCAAATTATAGCGTCTTTTCGAAGCTTGTCAAACGATTACTGAATATAAATACAGTAATCGCGTATCCTTATACGTTCTAATGTTAAGCTAGCCAGCGCACAGACACTGTATACAGGGGTTACAGAGGTTTTGAGTTCGCGAAAAATAATTCACATTGATGCCGATTGTTTTTATGCCGCTATTGAACTGCGCGATAACCCACGCCTAAAGGATCGCGCTGTGGCCGTCGGTGGCGCTGTTGAGCGTCGTGGTGTCGTTGCGACCTGTAACTATGAGGCACGAACCTGGGGTGTGCACTCTGCCATGCCCATGGCGCGCGCGGTTAAGCTTTGCCCTGATCTGGTCATTATTCAGCCGCGTATGGATGTGTATAAGGCTGCTTCCAAACAGATTCATAATATCCTGCATGACTACACTGACTGTATTGAGCCGTTATCTTTGGATGAGGCGTTTTTGGATGTCAGTGAGTGTGAAATATGTTCCGGCAGCGCGACCTTAATTGCTAAAGATATTCGCAGCCGTATTTGGCAAGAATTGCGTTTAGTAGTGTCGGCAGGTGTAGCGCCCAATAAATTTCTAGCCAAAATCGCTTCAGACTGGCGCAAGCCTAATGGCTTATTTGTCATTACGCCGGATGAAGTGGATGATTTTGTTTTAGCGCTGCCAGTGAAAAAGCTGCACGGCGTCGGCAAGGTCACTGCAGCTAAACTGACGCGCATGGGGATTAATGATTGCGCGCAACTACGAGAGCACAGCCTGTTAACACTGACAAAAGCCTTTGGCAGCTTCGGTGAGCGCTTATGGTCTTTAGCTCGCGGGATTGATCAGCGTCTCGTTGAATCTAATAGTCGGCGGCAAAGCCTGAGTGTTGAACGCACCTTTAATCAAGATTTACCTAATTTGTCAGCCTGCCAAGCACAACTGCTTGATTTACTAGACGAGTTAACGCGGCGCCAAGCGCGCTTAGATAGCAGTTACCAGCCAGAGAAGCCCTTTGTAAAAGTGAAGTTTCATGACTTTACCCAAACCACCATCGAACAAGCCGGTGCGCCGATGGATTTGGACAGTTACCGTCTGCTGCTCTCTGCTGCCTATCTGCGCGGCAATAAACCGGTACGACTCTTAGGTGTCGGTGTGCGCTTACTCGATCAACAACAGCAAGATGCTGTACAACTGGATTTATTCACTCAATGAGAACTGCTGAGCTGCGCGTGATTGATTCACAATGGACTGTTGCATGATGCTCAGCTGGATCAGTTATCTAGGGCTGGGGGTCTCTGCTTGCATTGCCGCAACCTTATTGCCGATGCAATCTGAAGCCGCACTGGTCGCCCTACTCGCTCTAGAACCGCGCGCAGTGTATTCGCTGGTACTGGCGGCATCGCTAGGCAATGTGCTCGGTTCACAAATTAACTGGTGGTTGGGTACGCAATTACAGCGCTGGCAAACTCGGCGCTGGTTCCCGGTTTCAGTCAAACAACTGGAACGCGCACAACACTGGTATCAGCGCTATGGCCGTTGGAGTTTGCTATTGAGTTGGCTGCCGATTGTCGGTGACCCCATCACCCTGATTGCTGGGGTTTTACGTGAGCCATTTTGGCGTTTTACGCTGCTGGTCACCCTTGCTAAAACGGGACGCTATGCTGTTCTAGCCTATGTGACCTTGTATGTTTTGGACTAATACAGTCCACTGAGTAAAACTGACACGGTAGGCTGAGGCAGCGCCCTGCTGTATGATTGCCGCACGTTTAATCTGTGAGAACTGTATCTGTTATGCCTAATGCATCAGCGAAAAAGTCACCCCGCCTATTTCAACTGGCCAGCGTCAATCCTGAAGACTACCGTCAGCAAACGCGCAAAGCCACATGGATTATTATTGTCATATTTGTGGCATTAGCCATGCTGTTATCCAGCTTATTGGTGATGTTTTTTGGTGAGGCGGGAGGTGATAATTTTCGCTTCAATTTGAGCGGTGTGATCGCGGGAGTGGTTATAACTGCCGGGCTGGTTCGCTCCGTCTTCAGTCAACAGCCTTGGATGGCAGCCAACGTCTACAGCTGGCAGCTCAAACGCAGTTTAATGAGCGTGACTAATATCATGCACAACGTGAAGAAGGGTGTTGAAGCACAACAACCTGATGCGATGAAATTATTACGCTTTTATCATTTAGGCTTAATGCAAATGCACCGATTAGACGGCAACACAGGGGAAATCAGTCAAATGATTCTTGAGGTTGATCGACATAAACAGCTGATGGAAGAGCTGGGTATCGATAGTGATCAACAGACACTAGACCCTGCTTGGATTAAAGCGGTTAAAACTAAATAAATAGGGCACTGCTAAAACACTGCAACCCTCCATGCATGACAGATTAAAATGCCATGCATGGAGGGTTATATTTTACATTTTCTTGATGGTGTGAATCTCATCTTTATTGATCTGTACCGTTTTTCCATCCTGTTGCTTAAACTCGTAAAAGCCACTGTTTTCATCATATTTTGGTTGGCTTGTAGTTTCTAACTGACGACCATCTTTTAAGGTAATCATGGTGGGCGAAGAACAACCGGCTAAAACCATTACTGCAACAGCAGCACAGACTGCCGTAATATATTTATGACTCATGGAATCTCTCCTTTTGGAGTGCAAAAAATCAATATATAAGACTGGACCTAAGCTATACAAGTTCAGAAGAAAATTACTCAGAAGTTGGTTCTTGCGCAGATAACAGATCTAAATCATCGAGCAATTCTTTAGGCACATTGCGTCTTAAACATAACTGACACTGCTGACTTTCCATATCAAATAAAATCACCGCCTGCTTTGTTTCAAGCGCACGATGCACACGCTCAATACGTTGTTCCAGTGGCGTCTCATCCCCATTGTCCATACCATCACGGGTGACAAAATCTTCAATTAAACCGGTCAGCGTATCAGCAGATAGCTGTTCAAAGGGTATCAACATGTATTCATTCAGCCTGGAAAAGGAGCTTCACTTTAACATAGCAGCCCACCCCAAGCTCAACTGCCTAACTTTAGGTCGAGCAACAACCTTAGAAATCCAACAATAATAGCGTTACACTCCCTGTGCTTGAATTAATTATAGTGCGCCTCACCTTAAATACAGCTACACCCTATCCAATCCATATTTAAGTATTAACAATACCCTGAGCTTAAGCGCTGGCATCCAAAGCCATACCTCGAAAAACATAAGTACCTATGCGATGAATGACATCCTCCAAACAGTTTTAACATGGTCAAGCAGCAGCCCATACTGGCTGGCAACAGCTATTTTTATTACCGCTTTTTTGGAATGCTTAGCCTTAGTCGGTATTCTTTTGCCGGGTGTGGTTTTAATGTTTGGTTTGGCGGTGATTGCCGGCGGCAGCACTTTAAGCCTACCGAGCATTTTATTGCTAGGATGGCTGGGTGGCTTAACCGGTGACTTTGTCTCATATGCTCTAGGGTATCATTTCAAGCATAAAGTACCGCGACTACCTTTATTGCGCACCCATCCACAATGGCTGGCCAGCGCTGAAATCCATTTTGAGCGCTACGGTGCATTAAGTTTATTGCTCGGGCGCTTTATTGGTCCATTACGTCCGGTATTACCGCTGGTGGCTGGCATGCTCTCAATGCCACTCGCCCACTTTGCCGGTGTCAGCATTATCGCTGCTGCGGGCTGGTCTGTTGCTTATATGATGCCAGGCTGGCTGGTCGGCGCAGCATTCGAACTGAGCCCGCCAGCGGGCTTTTGGCTGCAAGCAGCATGGGTTTTTGGATGTTTAGGTTTGTGCGCAGCCATCAGTATCTTCTGCTGCTTGCGTGGTTGGCAAATCAGCAGTTTAATCAGCGCTAGCATTTTTGCTGTTGCGTTGCTTGCTCTGATGCTGAACTGGCAGAGCTTAGCGGTGTTTGATACCTACTTACATGATCTCAGCCAGCTTATTCGCGCACCATGGCTTGACTATACAATGGTGGTGATTACACGCTTAGGTGATTTTTCTACACAGGTTATTATTAGCGCACTACTCTGTACTGTACTTTTGTTATCACGACAATTCCAAGCGCTGTTTTTTGCCGGTGGCTCTTTATTCACCGTGGCTATCAGTAACTATGTACTAAAACACTTCTTTGAGCGGGAGCGTCCATCGGTGTTGCTTGAGCCCTTGCAACACTTTAGTTTCCCCAGTGGCCACAGTGCTTCTGGTTTTGCATTTTTTCTAGTGCTCGGTGTGCTGGCAAGCCGCCAGCAACCACAGCGTTGGCGCATTATTTGGCTGTTGGCTGCGCTGATTCCTGCGCTGTCTATTGCTCTATCGCGCGTTTATTTAACAGCTCATTGGCCCACTGACATTTTAGCTGGTGGACTCTTAGCCAGTGCGATCTGTTCAGCCAGCTTATTCCTTATCCAAGTAAAACAACCCATCACAGCGTTGAGAAAACAGCACTGGCAAATAATTGTGCCGACACTCTTGCTCGCATTGACCCTATTGCTGAGTTGGGATTTAGCGGGCGCCCTGCATAAATACGCCTACTGATTCATCATTAGGAGACTGCTCGCTGTGACACGAAGCCAGTCTCCTTCCCGCAGTTTATTTAACTGTTAATTTGCTTAAGTTCTTTTCAAGTATCACCACACCAATTCCTTTAACTTCAAGAAGCTCATCAACCATAGCAAAGTCACCATGGGCTTCACGGTACTCAACAATAGCCCGCGCTTTAGCTGCACCCACACCATTGAGTTCACGAGCAAGCGTCTCGATATCGGCAGTATTAATATTAATCGACGGCTGCTCAATGACAGCTGCGGCTTGTGCACCGACCTCTACGTTAGGCTCAGCAGCAACAGCAAACAAACTACCCGCACCTAACGCTGCAACTAAGAGTGTATTAATAATTTTTTTACGCATAGAAACACCTTCCTTGTGGGTTTTAAAATTGTGCAGCCTGCCTATTGTTTACAAGTGTTATCCAGCGGCTACAGAATTAAAAATAGACTTGTTTCTAAGCCTGTCAAAATTAAATTGAGTTATGTGATCCAGCACACAAAACACTACTGTTAAAAACCAGCAGAGGCGCTCGTAATGAAAAACAAGAAAGAATGTACTTACAAATGAAGCGCTAAGCTTAGGATGTAACATCACCAAACTTAGCCGAGAAGGCTTAGAAAAAGCAGAGAGAATTAATATATCCACAAAAAAATGCCTTGCCAGCTACAGCTACACAAGGCAGTTTATAGTCCAAATGGTGGTTAGTCTTGCGGCGCTCGTAACGCTTCATTGAGCTGATCAACCACTAACGACCATTCACCGTCAGAACAGAGTAACTCTTTTAAGAGTTGACGTTGCCCTTCGTTCCAAAATGGCGCATCCAGTACATTTACAGTATCGGACAAGCGATGCTCACTGATAAAGTGCGCCACACCTTCTGGCGTTGCGTCTAAACCCAACTGCAAAAATAAGTTAGTCATACGTGCTGTCGCAGTCATAATCTTACTCTCCATATAAAAATCACATGATCAGCATAACCATAAACCTAAGCATTTAACATATGCGCGCCTATATTCAGGTTAATGGCCAATGAATATACAACTGCGTACCTCCACCAGCCACTGCATCGAACGGCATTTAGTACACAACTACAGCCTAGTTCTTTAGACCTTAAAACTGCTAACCTGACGCTGTAACTCTTCAGCCAGTTGCGCCAACTCTTGACTCGCAGCGTTAGTTTGTGCAGCGCTTTGATTGACGTCCTGCGTGATGTCGTTGATATTCACCACATTACGATCAATTTCTTCAGCAACTGCAGACTGTTCTTCAGCTGCGCTGGCAATACTGGCGTTCATCTGATTGATATTAGTCACTTGTTCAGCAATGCGAATCAGCGCTGCACTGGCTTGCTGCACAGACTCAACACTGGTTAAAGCTTTTTCACGCCCTTGTTGCATGGTCGTAGAGGCGCTATTGACACTCGCCTGTAGCTTTTCAATCATTTCATCAATTTCAGTTGTAGAGCCTTGCGTGCGCTTGGCTAAGTTACGCACCTCATCAGCCACAACCGCAAAACCTCGTCCTTGTTCACCCGCTCGCGCTGCTTCAATAGCCGCATTCAGCGCCAGCAAGTTAGTTTGCTCAGCAATACCACGAATCACCTCAAGCACAGTGTTAATTTGCTTACTGTCGTCACGCACGACATCCATGTACTGAGCAACCTGCTCAACCTGGGCCACCAATTCTTGAATATTTATTTGTGTATCACTAACAACACGCATGCCAATTTCACTTTCATGCTCAGCAGCCTGCGCAGCATCTGATGCAGATAATGCATTACGCGCAACCTCCTGCACGGTCGCGGTCATTTCATGCATCGCCGTTGCCACTTGCTCTGTTTCCTGATGCTGACGACTGACAGCACCAGTTGATTCTTCAGTAACATGCGCTAAGCGCTCTGCCGCTTGGCTCACACTTTGAGTTGAGAGCGAAACGTCTTTCACTAGCTCATGCACTTTTTGCACAAACTGGTTAATACTCGCAACAAGATGTGCCACTTCGTCTTGACCACGTACTTCTAAACGCTGGGTCAAATCACCGTCACCTTGCACTAAATTATTAACCATACGGTGAGTCGCTTTTAAGCGCAGCACAACCAAACGAATCACTCTAATATTGAGAACCAAAATGACCAAAATAGCGAGAACAGCAATCACCACACCACCAATATAAGTGCGGGTAACTTGTTCGCTCATGCTGATATGTGAGGCTTGCGTCAGCTTTCTCTCGCTCTCAAGTAACTCATCAAGCGCCACTCGAATAGGATTCCAAGCCGGCTGCTCAGTATTAGCCAATAAATCTGAAGCTTCACGGGTGCGCCCTTGGGTCGCTAAGCCATGAACTTGCAAACGAGACTGCTGAGTGATCGCCCAATTACTTTCGATTAATTCTAAGTTTTTCTTCTGCTCAGCCGTCAAAGGTTGCGATGCATCACGATAGAACTCAAACGCCTGCACAAACTCAGCGCCCGAGTCCTTGATGACCTTTTCGGGAGTTGTAAGGCTGGGGTTAAAAATTTTATTGCGCGTGGCAACACCGGCTAGTAAGCCCTTTCCATACATGGTGTTGAGCGCAGCAACTCTAGGTTGGTTAACATTAAGATAAGTTTCAAAGCCTGAACTAATGCCTTTAACACCACTAAGGGTAAAGCCCAATGCTGCAACAATTAACGCAACAGTTAAGATCACTGCGGCGGTCATTTTTGCTTGAATACTGGATAAACTGAACATAAAAAATCCTTAGGGTATAAGAGACGTGTTTGTGCCGGTAGCTTAACTACTCAACCGGCACAAAATTGACACCTTTAGAATAACAAAGCAACTCTTATGCCAAATTTTAAATCAGCTTTATTTTTCTTGCACAACCCCGGCTAACTGCAAATTCACCACCTGCGCTAAGCTATCGCCCACTGGACATTTGGTGCCAATAAAAGCAATAAACGCATCAATGTCTTCTTGCGCTGACTGCGACTTAATATGGTATGTGTAGCGAATGGCAGTATAGCCGCAGCGCACATCAGCTTTATTCATAAAGCCATCCGTATCTAAATCACCTTCTAGCTCAATCCATAAATCATCCAACTGCACATTAAAGTGCTGAGCATACACACTGGCAATAATCGTTTGGCACGCACCATAAGTCCCCAGTAATGCTTCAACCGGATTCATCGCTGTATCCGTGCCACCTAATTCTGCCGGCTCATCTAAAGTAAATTCAAAGCCACGTGAACGCACTTTAACCAATGTACCGCCCTGCAAATGTGCAGTCGCATGAAATTGTTCAACAGCCATAATCAATTACCTGCTTAAGATTAATAAGACACTTACGAACATATACCCTCTTATACTGCCAAACAAGCACAAGCCCTGTGGCGATTGTACGCAAGACACACGTCAAAATAGGTTAGACTGCTACGTTTATTCAAGCTGAAGGGTATTGATATGGCCAAAGCAATGGCGCGACATATTTTAGTCAAGACAATGGAAGAAGCACAGGCGATTAAAGATCGCATCGCTAAAGGCGAGCCGTTTGATAAGCTGGCACGCAAGTATTCAACCTGCCCCTCAGGCAAGAAAGGCGGCGATTTAGGCGAGGTACGCCCAGGACAATTGGTTAAATCGATTGATAATGTGATTTTTAAAAAACCGGTACGCATGATTCACGGACCGGTTAAATCACAATTTGGTTACCACTTAGTGCACGTGTTTTTTCGTGACTAAGTGGTACACGCTTGTGTTACTTCAATACGACACCTTGGCTGCGTAGGTAGTCATCATAGGTACCGCTAAAGTCGTTGATACCGTGCTCGGTCAACTCAATAATGCGCGTGGCCAAGGACGAAACAAACTCACGGTCATGACTGACAAAAACCAGTGTGCCGGGGTAGTTTTCCAGCGCCAAGTTCAAGGCTTCAATGGATTCCATATCCAAGTGGTTGGTGGGCTCATCCATCAGCAAGACGTTAGGCTTTTGCAAAATTAATTTGCCGAACAGCATACGCCCTTGCTCACCACCAGAAATCACTTTAACTGACTTCTCGATATCATCACCGGAAAACAGCATACGACCTAAGGTACCGCGAACCATTTGCTCGCCTTCAGTGGTCCAGCGACTCATCCAATCAAACAGGTTCATATCATCAGCAAAGTCATCAGCATGGTCTTGGGCAAAGTAGCCAATCTCAGCACTGTCGGTCCATTTAACATGACCGCCCATGGGTGTCAGCTCACCCATCAAAGTGCGCAGCAAAGTGGTTTTACCAATACCGTTTGGACCGATAATCGCCACACGCTCTTCTGCTTCAATTTGCAGATTGAGGTTATCGAACAATACTTTGCCATCAAAACCTTGGCTCAACTCATGCAATACCACGGCTTGGCGGTGCAGTTTTTTGTTCTGATCAAAGCGGATAAACGGACTGATACGCGTGGAGGGTTTAACTTCATCGAGTTGGATTTTATCAATCAAACGGGCACGGCTGGTGGCTTGCTTAGCTTTAGAAGCATTGGCCGAGAAGCGGCTGACGAAAGTTTGCAGCTCAGCAATTTGTGCTTTTTTCTTAGCGTTATCACCCAGTAGACGCTCACGCACCTGTGTGGCGGCAGTCATATATTCGTCATAGTTACCTGGGAACAGACGAATTTCGCCGTAATCCAAGTCAGCCATATGCGTACACACACTGTTGAGGAAGTGTCGGTCGTGGGAAATAATAATCATGGTGCAATTACGGTTACTGAGAATCTCTTCCAACCAGCGAATGGTATTGATGTCCAAGTGGTTGGTTGGCTCATCGAGCAGTAACACTTCAGGATCAGAGAACAACGCTTGCGCCAGCAGTACACGTAATTTCCAGCCAGGCGCCACTTCACTCATCGGACCAAAGTGCTCATCGACGCCAATACCTAGCCCCAGCAATAACTCACCGGCACGAGACTCAGCGGTATAGCCGTCCATTTCTGCAAACTCAGTTTCCAGTTCAGCCACCGCCATACCGTCTTCTTCGGTCATTTCTGGTAGAGAATAAATACGATCGCGTTCAGCTTTGACTTTCCACAACTCTTCGTGGCCCATGATCACTGTATCGATCACAGTGAATTGCTCGTAAGCAAACTGGTCTTGACGTAATTTACCCAAGCGCACATTCGGCTCCAGCATCACGTGGCCGGCCGACGGCTCAAGATCGCCACCGAGGATTTTCATAAAGGTGGATTTACCACTGCCATTAGCACCAATCAAACCATAACGGTTATTGTTGGCAAATTTTACAGAGACATCTTCAAATAAGGGTTTTGCACCAAATTGCATGGTGATATTAGCAGTGGAAATCACAAATAAATCCTGAGTAGTAAAAACGCGCTCGAAATGCGAGCGCGTAAAAAGGCCGCGATTGTACCCTTTTTGACCGCCTGCAGCACGAATAATAGGTGCTTTCTCTGCATAAAATAGCGACGCACTGTATAAAACAAGCAGACCCAGTATACTAGGTCATCCTTTTTTGGCTTTTTCTTATGACTGATTCTGTACGACTTTCCAAACATTTAATTGACCTTATCGGCTGTTCACGCCGTGAAGCACAGCTCTATATTGAAGGCGGCTGGGTGCTGGTCAATGGCGCCATCATTGATGAGCCGCAGTTCCCTGTTACTGACCAGCGGGTTGAGTTGCGCCCCAACGCCGTGGCTGAGCCATTGCCGGCCATCACCCTACTGCTCAACCAGCCGCTGATGCCCAATGCGACATTTGAGCAAGAGCTCGCCTTGCTTACGCCTGAAACACGCTGGGACGAAGACCCCAGTCAGATACTGCAACTTAAAGGCCACTTTGCTCGCCTCAACAGCGAACTACCCTTACAAAGTAAAGCTACAGGTTTGCAAGTGTATACTCAGGATTGGCGAACGCTACGTAAGTTAACTGATGACCGCACCCGCCTTGAACAAGAATACGTAGTGCAAGTTAAAGGCGACGTCAGCCCACAAAAACTTAAGCGCTTGGCGCATGCGCAAATGATTAAGGGTGTCGGCCTGCCTGGTTGCAAAGCCAGTATGCAAAACGAAGAAAACATCCGCATGGTGCTTAAAGATCCATCCGAAGGTGTAATTGAGCGCTTATGCGCCAGCATTGATCTTGAAGTGGTCGCCATGAAGCGCATTCGTATTGGTGCGGTGTCTATGGGTAAACTGCCTTTAGGCCAATGGCGCTACTGCTTGCCAACACAAAAATTTTAATATTTTATTTTTATTACCGACTAGTAAACCGAGAATTCTATGCTTAACAATGACGTACTGCGCAGTATCCGCTTCACCCTAAACCTTAGTGATAACGCTTTACTTGAAATTTTCCATACCGCTGAGCCGGACCTCGATGTTGCTACACTGCGCAGCTATTTAGCCAGCGAAGAAGATGAAGCTTTTGTACGCTTGGATGATCAGTTGATGATCGGATTTTTAGATAGCCTGATCACCCACCGTCGTGGCCCAAGCCCACAGCCTGCACCACCTAGCGAATTGCCACTGACCAATAACACTATTTTAAAGAAACTACGCGTAGCCTTCACTTTGCAAGAATCAGATCTATTAGAGATTTTAGATTCAGTGGCTTTTACTGTGACTAAACCTGAACTCAGTGCTTTATTTAGAAAATCAGATCACAAAAACTATCGTTTGTGTGGCGACCAACTGCTGCGCCAGTTCCTCAAAGGCTTGACCTTACGTTTGCGCCCAGAGGTGAATTAAACAGCTGCATGCGCCACATTTTATAGCAAGATTGGCGGGCATAAATGCCCGCCCTACGATAATATATTGCGCGCGCAACCATTATCGCCTTCGATACACAGCTGTTTTTGATTAAACTGCACACCATCCAAGCGCTCATCGTGGCGCGAAGTCTATTTTTTAACGCATGTATTTTAATACTGAATATATTTGAAGGATGAACTGACCGATGAGCACTGACTCTTTTGCTGCTATGCCCAATGCACAAGGTTACTTTGGCCCTTATGGCGGCCAATATGTCCCTGATCACCTAAAAAAGATCATGGATGATATCAATACATCCTATGAAGAAATCTGCGCCTGCCCTGAGTTTCAGGCCGAACTAGCCAGTTTATTTGCCGATTATGTCGGTCGTCCCAGCCCGATTTTTCACGCTAAACGTCTCAGTGAACAATTGGGAGGGGCGCAGATTTATTTAAAGCGCGAAGACCTCAACCATACTGGCGCACATAAGATTAACCATTGCTTAGGCGAAGCTTTGCTGGCTAAGTTTATGGGTAAAAAGAAAGTCATCGCTGAAACCGGTGCCGGCCAACACGGCGTTGC
>LFRM01317999.1_pt1 | contig 11949 bp, 8 predicted proteins | sample 618341 | NCBI WGS metagenome assembly LFRM01 (sample SAMN03654438, study PRJNA283298) | anaerobic digester metagenome | isolation source: pool of bioreactors CSTR01a, CSTR02a, and CSTR03a thermophilic anaerobic... | place: Denmark: Kgs. Lyngby | collected 2014-05-21
CATATACTCCTTCACTATAGCAAGACCTAATCCAAGCCCCATATTATTATAGCTACTTAAAGGGTTGTAGTCCTGTTTAAAAGGCTCAAAGATGTTTGTAAGCGTTTCATGGCTAATACCGATCCCATTGTCCTGTACATTGATAACTGCATTTTCGCCTTCTCTCTTTAATGAAACATTGACAATGCCCTTCTCTTCGGTAAACTTCAAGGCGTTTCTTAAAATATTTCCGATACATTGCGCGATACGCAGCGAATCAACATGAACGGTTATTGGTTCCTTGCACATATCCTCTATTAACCTGATACCCTTTTCCTCGAACTGCGGTTTTATATCTACTATCGAATCTTCAACGATTGTATTAAAATTGATGGTTTCTTTTTTCAGTATAATCTTTTTATGATTTATCCTCGTGATGTCTAGTAAATCATCAACCAACTTGGATAAATGCTCAGTCTGACGTTCCAGGACTTTGATTGTGCTTGACTGTTTTTCATATTTACTGGTATGTTTCAATAGAGTAATACCACTTGTAAGTGTTGCTAATGGATTTCTCAATTCGTGTGACAACATGTTTATAAATTCATTTTTATTTTTATCTCCCTTTTCAAGCTCAGCAACCATCACATTTGCTTTTTGTTCGCTTTCACGCAGCGCATCCTCAATGCGCTTGCGCTCAGTAATGTCAATGAATTGTTCGCTTAAGAGCCCTGTGGAGAAGGGGAAAATAATCTTCTCGTACCACCTTTTGGTTTCACTACCGTAATACACAGTTTCTACAGGTTGGGCACTTTTAAAAGCTCTATCAAACTCCTCAATCCACTGTGACCCCACATGTGGGATAACTTCCATTGCAGTTCTACCTAAAAAATCTTCAACCATGTAGCCTGTTTGCTTCTCGAAAGCGGGATTAATTTCTAAAAAACGAACATCAATCACATTACCATTTTCGTCGAATATTGGCTCTTCCAATAAAAAAGCGTATACGGTGTTGTCAAACAGCGCCCGGAACTTTTCTTCACTCTTCCTCAAAGCATTCTCAGCATTCTTTTGTTCAGTTATGTCTTTAAATGCCTCTAAAGTACCAGTGTACTCGCCATCTTTATCCATTATAGACAATCCATTAACTTGAGCCCAAATTGAGCTTTTATCTTTCCTCTTCAATTTGATTTCATAACGGTTTGATTTTCCTGACTTTTGAGCTTCCCATTCTTTATTTACTTTATCTAACCATTCATCATCTACAAAGCCTGGCCATAGCTTGCCAACTAACTCTTCTTTATCATATCCAAGCATCTCTGGTAAGCCACTATTCGTCTCAATTATATATCCGTGTTTGTCAACCCACCAAAAACCGTCATTAGTAGCTTCAAAAAGCATGTGGTACTTGCTTTCACTTTCCTTCAACGCTTCCTCGGCTTTTGCTCGTTCTACCGCAATCCGAACTTGTTCGCTCTCTTTTTGTTCAGTAATATCTCTGTATATAATTGCAAATTTGTCTTGTTCTCCAAGCGGTACTGTCAGAACATCGAACCAACACCCATGATATTCATTGAACATCTCAAACCTTTCAGTCTTTCCGGTTTTTACAATTTTCTGAAATTTAGCGAACCATTCAGGCTCAATATTAGAGTTAAAATAGCTGGCTTTTTTGCCCATAATTTCTTCCTTGGTAAACCCTGTAAACTTCTCATATACAGAATTCACATCCAAAAATAAATAGTCAATTGGCTTTCCCTGATCATCATATAACAGTTGTACGATTTGCATTCCTACTGATATGTTATCAAATATTAATTTATAGTAATCATTGCCATGTGTATCATTATTTGTATCCATTGATATGCCCCCTCAAATCGTAATTGATATAGGAACTGACTGGCCGCTGCGATCCTTCACAATACCAATATTCTACATTTTATGCTTATATCCTTCCATTATATAATCATTGCACTGTTTTTCACTATTTTTCACTGCTTTTCACTGCCACTTTTGTGATACTATTAGAATAGCAAAAATAGAATATAAACAAGCCGTCGATATAACTACATGGCTGGCAAAACACTTACTGAAGACGGTTTATTTGACATGTTACGCTATTGGTATAATTGGTTGACCAAATACTAAACACATCAGTGCATACATCAATGGTATACTTATAACACACAGCGTATGCGATATCATAGCCATACTTGCTCCCGTACTCGGGTCTCCACCAAAGGCTTCAGGGAATATTATTGTATTTAACCCCAAAGGAGTACCTATTGAAAAGAATACTAAAAATAGTACGAAATGATTGATTTCTACACCAAGTATCAAAGCTATTAGCTCTTTAACTCCAAATGTACCGGTTACTATAATTGCAGGAATTACAATAAGTCTAAGTGCTGTTGCTATGTATACCTTTTTGTTTTTGAGCATTTTGACAATATCATATCTTGCAACAGTAAAGCCTGCTAAAAGCATAGCAACTGGTCCCATACAAGCTTTGAATCCATTCAAGGTCGAGCCAAAGAAGCTAAGACTACCCTCAGCTCCCAACAAAAATTCTCCTCCACCAAATAGTCCTACCATTACACCTAAGAGCATAGCTACCATTGGTGCTTTCAAAAGATTTTTTAGAGGGTTGCCACTCCTTATTTCCACTTTTGGTACTAAAGCGTTTATACCCCATGTGTATATAACCAAACTTATAGGTAAAGTGTACATCTTATAATAAGACAATCCTATATCACCAAAAAGTGCCTGTACTACAGGGTCACCTACATAGCCACTATTAGCAAAGGTTAAAGCATATTGATATACCTTTCTTTCGTACACCTTGTCTTTAACAAAGAGAGTAGATAGTGGCAGTGCAATAGCAAGAGCCATGGCTACTGCAAATGCCGATATCACCATATTTATTGCGTGCGTGCCTATATTTTGTATAGTGCAATATCTTGCCATAGTGTAAAAGCTAAGGGCAGGACAAAATACCCAAGTCTCAAGCTTTGCCATTACCTTGCCCGCATTTTCAGGTAGTATCCCAGTCTTACACAATATAAATCCTACTACCATACACATAAAGAGCATAAGCATGGGATTGAGTGTTGCTAAAAAGGTTTCTATCATATATCCTCCACGATGAAAATTCAGCTTAAAATGCTCAAAGAATCCCCACCTCTTCACGTCGTTATACACCTATTATAGCTACTATGAACAGTGCTTACAAGTATATTAATAGGCAAAAAAGGAGAGACAAGGCCTCTCCTTTTTATTCCATCTGCAAATATTATTCTACTATAAATGAATCAACAACCCGTTTCATTTCCATAGCACTATTACAGTCTACGGATTTTTCAGCCTAACAAAACTTATGGAAGCGAATAATATCGTTAGCGGTCGTTTTTTATCTTAATCATAATTTACTTTGTAGCTAATGTTTCATCATGACTTTTATTCGCACTGACATTAATATGGTTTTTAGCTCCAACTTTTTTCTTCCTAATATCTAATTCTAATCCCATACCATCCAAATATCGAATAAAACTTTTAAGCGTTGGAGAAACTTCATTTCTTTCGATCCTGGATACTGCTTGTTGAGTCATACGACTTTTGTCTGCTAGCTGTGGTTGAGTTATGTCAACTTTCTTTCTATATCTTGTTGCTTTATTTAAAAGCAACTTTTCTTTCTGTAGTAACTCATACGCATCTTTGAATTCCAAATCGTCTTTTTTTAGTTGAGCAATCTCTTCTTTTATATTAACTTTTTTAAATGGCATAACTATTCACCCTTTCATATTTACTTGTAAAATACCATTTACTTAAGAAAATTCCTACCTAGTATTTTTTCTAACTCCCTAACTCTCCTTCTGGCCTTATCTAGTTCAAATTTTTCAGCCTTCTCCTTCTGCTTCTTACAAGCATGAACAATAAAAAAGTTGTTTCCATCTTCTACGATATACATAAACCGATTCTTATCATAAAATTTTATTTCCCAAAGCTTCCCATCAAGTTGCCTTGTATTCATATTTTCTAGCCCTCTAAGTCCATTACGTTCAATGCTACGCATGATATCATATCCAACTGCTTTTTCATTAGCTGGTAGCTTATCTAAATACTCTTTAATTATATCCTTTCCGCCTTGGGTCTCATATCGGTGAATAATCATAGTTTTACTCCCACAATGAATTATATACATCATTTTTGTTGTTATTATATAGATTATACAACATACATGATGTATAATCAAGAAATGTTTTCTGCTACCAATTACACGGATATTTTATAAAGGGTTTTTCCTAAAATATATTTATAATTTCCCCTATTTTACCTTCTATAACTATTTCTTCATCTTCATACCTAAACAAAACTTTTTCCTCAAAGCCAATTTCCACAGACAGTGCCCTTATCCTTTTGTTCTCCCATTCCATGTCTACAATATGTCCTCCGGGTAACTTAACTCCCCTCAAATATCCGTCTTTCCACTGTTCGGGTAGCGCTCCTAACAAATGTGCTTTACCATCATAATATCCTATAATTGCTTCGATAACAGCACTTACAGCACCAAAATTCCCATCTATCTGGAATATTCCAGGCGGATGAAGATCCAGTAAACTAATAGTTGCAAAATCCTTAATCAGTGCGGAGAAGTGTTCAAAGAATCTATTGCTGTCTCCAATTCTTGCGAAAAGACACGAAACCCATGCTCTGCTCCAGCCTGTATGACCTCCACCATGAGATAATCTTGATTCCAGGGATTTAATGGATGCATTGTATTGAGCAGGCCTTTTCTCAAGTGTAAACAAATCTGATGGATACAAGCCGTATAGATGAGACAAATGTCTATGTCCTGGTTCTATCTCATCCATTTCCTCATTCCATTCCAGTAACCTTCCATCACTACCTACTTTGAAAGCTGGCAGCTTAGATTGCATTTGCTTCCATTTGATAACTTTCTCTTCATCTATCTTTAACATTTCAGCTGACTGAATAGCATAATTTAATGCATCATAAGCAAGCTGGACATCCATAGCGGCTGAGACTCCTATACTGACTGGAAAATGGCCTGTTCCATGAAATCTGTTTTCTGGAGACTGGCTGGGCATGATTTGAAGCAGCCCTTCATCATCTTCAATTAGATAATCTTCATAAAAAGCTGCAACTTCCGCAAAGAACTCATATGCCGTATTTCTTAGATATTCCTTATCACCTGAATATATGTAATGCCACCATAAATGCTGTGCTATCCATGGAGCAGCTCCAATCCAAACTGCCCATCCATAGGCTTCAGGAGTAGAAACTCCCCATGCATCTGTTTGCAATGGCAGATAAATACCCCTGCACCCGTATAACTTTAACGCAGCTTCACGACCTGACTTCATAAAGCTCTTTACATAACTAATCAACTTTTCTGCACTCTCAATCATATTGCAGGGCTCCGCCATCCAGTAATTCATCTGCAGATTAATATTGAAGTGATAATCACAGTCCCATGGCGGATCAATTCTATCGTTCCACTTGCCCTGCAAATTTGCAGGAAGTTCTCCGCATATAGAGCTGGAAAGCAGTAGATACCTTCCATAATCAAAATACAGTTTGTAAATTCCATTATCCAATTGGCCATCCTTAACGTTTTGGATACGTTGGTCAGTGGTAATTTCAGCATTATTAGAGGAACAGTCTTCTTTCAAGCTGAACTCAATTCTGTTCATAAGCTTGCTGAACTTGTCCATATGTTTACCTTTATAAGCATTAAGTGATTTTATAATCTCAGATTCAGCAGCTTCATCAGTTTCAGCAAGTTGGATCTGATATTTCTTTAGCTCTGATTCAATATCCTTCACCGAGCTTGCAATATTGGTTATAGCTTTTATGAATGATGCATGTTCTATTCTAAAGCCATTAACCAGTGCTTTCATTTTACCATCCGTGAACACATCGATGAACACTCTGTATTCAATACCGCCCTTAAAAACACATTGAAACTCCAGCCTGTTATTTTTTACTATGTACTTGTATTCAGCATCATTATCTTCAACTCTTTGAAAAACTAGATTCCCTGAAAAATCTTTGTCAGCTGTCCAGCTAGACATAAGTAGTTCAGAAACACAATCAGCAAAAAATTCAGAAGTAATTTTAGTATTTCCTGCATTTCTAACAGTACTTGCCATACCTGTACTGATATCCAGTTCCCTTTGTATATAATCATCTACATTATCAATTCTGAAGATAAGTTCACCAGCCACTTGGTATGCATCTACTCTGCCCTTAATACCCGACATACCACCTTCGCCGCCAAGGAAAGTATTTGCCATAGAAGTTGCCTTAAAGTATTCTTTATTTTTCAGAAGGTCTCTAATTTCATTTAGGTATTTTGCTCCTTCATATACTTTTCTGTTTCTTTGAACACCTCTCCACAGCCATTCATGGTTTAGAGTTAAAATATCACTCTTGCGATCTCCCCATACCATAGCAGCAAGACGGCCATTACCAATTGGCAGTCCTTCTATCCATTCACTGGCAGGAGTTTTATATGACATTATATTACTCATACAATTATCACCCTTCTAAAATTTCTAAGTAAACTCATAATGGCCTCTTAGAAAAAAACCTCTCTGACAGCTTCAAGATACCCATATCCATACAAATCATCTGGCAGGAGATAACTAGTTTCCGTCCATTCATTCCAACTATTAATGGTTATTAAAGCTTGTTGATTTGGATGATTATCAGCGAAGTCTCTAGCTTTTAGAAAAGCCTTCTTCAAATTTTCGGGGGTATTGTTTTTCACAATACCTGGCCTAAACTCTTTAAATCTAGGATTGTTGTCCCAACCAATTGATATATGAGGAAAGTATGGGATCTTATAAGTTTTATCAATCCTCTCCCATTCATTAACTACATCGTTCATTATCTCATTGTAGTCCCTGTCAATGTCAACAAAATGACAGAATTGATAATTAGTCATGCTGTCATAACCCAAAAGGTTTACAACTTCGCTGGTAGACGTTACAGCATCTCCATCAATTCCGCTATAGTTAAAGTTTCTCTCACCCCACATTGTCATTTGAAGATGAATACCAGGGAAACCCGCCTTTATAGTCTGATTTCTGAACCAGTCTAGTGCACTCCTGGTAGCATCTGCCCCGCCAAGTCCTTTCATCAGGTTCTCAGTATCGTAAATCATAAATACTGGTTTGCCATTGATCTTATAATAGGACGGTTGGGTAAAATACTTTTCTATTATTCTATTGGCAATTTTCTCAAACTCCTGTCGATCCACTGCTCCGTTCCATATCAGATTGTCCTCATCAGAAAGCCTGATATCCCACAGGTTATTAACATTGTGATTAGCCCACATTAAATAAAACTTGACTCGGTGATTGTTTTTTGCCTTTAGGTATCCATTATTTAAGCAATTCTCTAGGAAAGGCCTCCTGTCATACCAATACCAGTCATAGATAAATACATTGACACCATGATCAGCTGCTGCATTTATCTGCATTTCCATTACATAGGGATCTGCTTCGTTAACATATCCCCACAGAGGTCTGCGAGGCCAGTCATGTTCTGGAAATTTCTTTACAGCATTTTTTACTGATTGCCATTCTCCCATGCCTTCAGGCCAAAACATTTTTGTTCTTGGTTCGAAGCCTGTGTATGCTGGCCAAACATACGCAGCTACATCATACTTCCTAAGATTTTCAGACATAATAATTCATTCCTTCTGTTTAATTTTTTCAGTTTTACCTTAAACTTATTATAATCTAACATACTACACTACCATATTTCGATTACTATTCTACATTCATTTGCATTGTTAAGACTTATATATAATGGTACTGCTTCAAAACCAGGTACATGATTAAATATCCTGTTGTTGGGAGAGTCATGTATTGCAATCGGTAACGAAGCATTAACATTAAGCTTTTGTTCTCTCTTAATAATACTAACTCTTCCATCTTTTTCTTGAAATACCTTTTCTGTCCTATCGGAAACTATAGGTAAATAAAATCTTAAATCACCTGTAATTGAGTTAGCATCGCATTTTACATTTACTTCAAATCTGTCATCCTCAAATATGTATTCAATATGAAATGGCACTTCTCCCGTGGGCGGGTCCTCCTGTTTTCCATTAACCAGTCTTCCAACGGATTTAAAGCACATTCGGTGTTCTTGTACTTCATAGGTCGCAACAGCTTGTCTATCGCTAATATTTCGGTAATTAACCTTATTCTGTATAAGTTCTAGCCTTGGTGTAAGAGGCATATCTATTGAATCCCTCTGACGCTGCATATTTGCTGGTTCTACCATATTGTATTCAGTCATACTGGCAACCGTAAGAGGACCTAAATCCTTATTCCATAACATGCTGAGGGCACCACCAGTGGCATGTCCACATTCAACGTATTCCCAATCGTATGATGTAATAGTCGCCCTCCAGGGTCCTTTTGCAACAAGCAAGGTACTGATTTCCGGATACTCTTTTATGTATTGTGTTTCGTCTCTTGGTATAATTGCGGTGGGAATGTCCATGTTTTTATCCTCAAAATAATCCAATACAGTAGCCAACGCTTTTGCATGACAAAAAGTATGATGTATACACGGTAGTTCACCTTTAACATAATAATGTGGTCCACCGTAAAGAATCCCATTATGGGTACAGGCTTTGAGCAACTTGGTGTTTCTCCAAGATACTTCAGCAAACCTTGGATCGTAGTCAGACATAAGTGCATATGCTGTTTGGCAACCATCAGAAGTTCTGCTTCCCCAGTAAGTCCATTTATAATTTCTGGTTCCCCAGCTATTGTCCCAAGCACCATCAGGTAGCATAAAATCCATGTGTGCCTGTAAAGATTCAGTTACCAATTGCAAAGTCGCCTCATCTCCTGATATTAACCCATAAAGTACTAAAGCAGGCAACGATTCCTCTACATTGTAACCTAAGTCCACAGACCTCCCACCTTTGGGAGAATATCCATTCTTCGGATTCCCCTCTCCAAAAATCAGCTTATTTTCTGATAAATATTCCAATGATTTATGTGCAAACTCCCGCCCTTTACTTATAAAGCTACTATTGTCAAGAACCTTTCCTGCAACTGTTAGTGTAGCTGAAGCAGTTATTGGATAATTAATATTTCCTGTATCCATGGTAAAAGTATTGCATATGAATTCTGATGCTTTACTTAGGCGATCTATCCACCTTTTGTATGTTTCCTTCTCCAGTATCATACCATGATGCCGGATCGCTTCCCCCAAAGAAAGGGCACCGAAAACAGTTATCCCCTTCCATGATTTTTCAGTATCATTAACCCAGCTACCATCTGGAGAAGATACATGATCAGACCATGTCTGAAGCTTAATGGCAGCGTCCAGATAGCATTGCTCACCTGTTCTGTGTGCCATATACATTAGAGGGTATACAGCATCTGCACATCTACCATGTATCCGTGAACATGCGGGACACATTATTCCACCATAAATACCTGGTGTTTTTATCTCATCCACCTGCAAGGAAATAAGAGAATCACACCATTCCTTTAGTAAATCAAAATATTGTGATTGCATTACTAAACCTCCTAGATTCTATCAAAAAAACATGTTACCCCATCAAAGTTGCTTAGCCATCTGCGTTTTTCAAGCTGTGCTCTGTGTTCATAATAGCATCCACTGGTATACGGCATATCAATAGCTGATCTATCACTCATCTATGAAATAATCTGTGTCAAGCCTCTTAATTTCATAAGTATTCTCTACTGATACTCCTACATTATAATCAATCATATATTCTGCTAACTGTATTCCATCAATCAAAATTATCTTCTTATTTCCTAAGTTTTCTGCATATTTTATTGCAGTATCTGCAAATGATGAAGTTGTTATAAAAATCCCCTTATTTGCTCTAGGAGTATCTAGTGCTCCAGAAAACCCCTGTAGCACTGGCCTACTAACAACTGTATCTTTCCATCTCTTAGCTTGAATATATATTTTATCCAATCCAAGTTTATCTTCTTTAATTATGCCATCTATACCCTCATCATTAGTTCTGCTTGTAGACTCCTTAGCTTCTTCCAATGAGCCACCATAACCCATTTTTACAAGCAAATCCAATACAATTTCTTCGAATTTATAGAAATCCACTTCCTTCAGCTTTTCCAATATCTCTTCTGCCAGTGTAGCTCTCAGCTCCATATATGAGTTATCTATGCTTTCCATAGGAGTTGTGCTAAGTGCTAGAATTTCATCAGAGGATTTTTCTGTTTCATCCCTATTGTGGCTTTTCTTCTTTCCCCTATTAAGAAATTCCACAAACTCTGGATATCTTTGCAAGTACTTCGAATCCAAATAGGTTATATCTTCTTTTAACAAATCTAGTCCTCTGGGACTAATTCTAAATGTACCTCTCTTAGGAACTTCTATTAATTTTGAGTTTTTTAGATAGGTTTTAGCCCAACTAATCCTATCATAGAAGATTTTCACTCCACTTTTTAGTTCCTTGTGTTTTTCTTCATCTGTTAAATTGAAATACTTACTTAAAGCCTCTTCAACCTCTTTATTGGTATATACTTCCTTGTTAGAAACAACTTTTAACAGTGGTAACATAACTTCATCATATGTTGGTATCATCAGAAAACCTCTCCCCTCCTATATCCTTCTTTCTCTAGATATCTAAAATCAAAAAACCAATTTTAGAAACATACATTAAACTGGGTATCAAAGCTGGTATTAGATTTTTCCCAAACGACAGCTCTAATTTGTCAAGCTCCGATTATAGATTGAGCGAGCTATTATCCAAGAATTCAATTTCCACATCAAGAAGTTCCTTTAACTTTCTCAACTCAGGTTCAGAAAGTGTGATACCTGTGCCCATCTTATCATGATTCTCATTCCAGTCCCTGATATCATACTTTGGGTCTCCACCGCTCCAACTGACACGGTTTAGTTCTTTTTTCCATCCTACAGAACCTTCAGAGATTACTCCTAATTCATTAATAATCTCATACTTAAAATCCTTATTCTTTGCCATTAAATTCACTCCTTAATTTATCATTATCCTCCAAGCTGGTTTGTTTTCAGTAGACAATGAGCCACGTGGTTCGAAACTAAACCTGTATCCATTGTTTAACATAACATCTTCGAATTTTTCTTTAATTGCAGATGAAAATGTCACCCATATAATTCCCGACTGCTCTCTCTTATCGATGTATTGGATATCTTCTATATTAAGTTGGTATAGGATGTCTTCATCATGATTTTGTGTTTTTTGGATTGTTTTACTCACATTATTCGGTTTAGCAATCTGCTCTCTAGTCTCATATGATGGTCTAAATTGACTCAACACATAGCTTGATACTTGCTCTGATTCATTTGATCCTATCGATGAACTTATCTCAAGCTGATCAATACTGATCTGAACAATGTCATCTATCTGCTTAGAAGCGATAGTTTTTTCTTCTGATTTTTTCGACTCAGTATTCAACTCATCAGCAGAAAAAGATATTTCAGACATTATGTCATTATTGCTATAATCTTCTTCCTCAACTGTATCTTCATCTTCAATATGCCAATCATCTATGATTTGAATCGCGCGAATTTTAACACGTGAGAGGAGCTCTGAACCAAATGTATCTGTTACTGGTTCAACCATACTCTCCTGGAAAATGCCATAATTGGTTAGCTCGTTTTTTACACGTTCCATTGTGGCTTCAGGGTCCAGATAATATTCACTTCCGCGGATTCGAATAAAACTCCAGCCTAATCTCTCTAGAATGGACTGTCGTTCCATATCAGCACGTATTTCTTCCGATCCGCTATGATACTTTTCACCATCACACTCGACTGCTATCTTTCTTCCATTATATTGCACAACCATATCAATGCGATAAGCACCGACTTCCCATTGTTGAGTAATATGGTACCCCGCAGCAATCAATGATTTTGCTACTGCCTCTTCAAATGGAGACTCTG
>LFRM01400062.1_pt1 | contig 11948 bp, 4 predicted proteins | sample 618341 | NCBI WGS metagenome assembly LFRM01 (sample SAMN03654438, study PRJNA283298) | anaerobic digester metagenome | isolation source: pool of bioreactors CSTR01a, CSTR02a, and CSTR03a thermophilic anaerobic... | place: Denmark: Kgs. Lyngby | collected 2014-05-21
ATCAATGGTGAGTTGTTTAATCCGCAGGATGCTGTTGGTGCTGGCTTCTTAGATCGCGTGGTTCCTGCTGAGCAATTGATGGATACAGCGCTCGCAGTGGCCACACAGATGAAGAAAATCAATATGAATGCGCACAGTAAAACCAAACTTAAGGTGCGTAAAAACTTATTAGAAGCGCTGGATACAGCAATCGAACTGGATAAAACCATACCGCTGTAAGCGCGAATCATCTTCGTAGCAATGCCCGCATGCTTAGCCTAAGGTAGCGGGCGTTCTCTCAACTAGCAGGGCGAATCGCATCAATCAGATAGCTGATGTCATAGCCTAACTCTTCACTCACGCGCGCGGCTTGTTCACGCAATAAAGGAATCGACGGCGATTGCTCAAAACTATAAGGCACCATCAGAATCACGTTGCCCTCTTTCACCGGTATCTCCCAGTAGTGTCGATAGAACAAACCACGCAATAACGCAGACCCCAAAGGACTGCCATCCAATGTAGCCCACTGATTGATAATCAGCCAACCGCCAGGATTGAGCTTATTCTGACACTTGGTTAAAAATCCCCAGGCTAAATGCCCGGCAGATGGCCCCATATCGGTGTACATATCCAGATAGATCAAGTCAGCCGTCTCAGCCGTATCAATCAACTCCAGAGCATCACCAATACGGATGGTCAAACGCGGGTCATCGGTCATCGCCATATGTTCCATGGCAATACGCGGCAATGGCTCACGCAACTCCAACACTTCAACATCTTCTAGTGGCAGTGTGGCCAAACACACTTCAGTTAAGCTGCCCGCCCCTAAGCCTAAAAACAATGCTGTTTCTGGGTGCTCGTGACACAAGCTGGCTAATAACATCGCACGCGTGTAGTCGTACTTTAAATACAGCGGGTTGTCATACAGGACACAGCTCTGCTCAAAACGGTCACCAAACTCCAGATAGCGATAACCATTGACTTCAACCACTCGGATCACACCGAACTCATCCGTCTCTTCAACAATAATGCGTCGTTCTATTTGTTGCTCAACTAACACTGCATATTCCTTACGTGCTTGCCCATAGCGATACAGATGATATGCCGCAAGCAGCACACCCGAACCTATACTCAACCAAAGCATCATCATAGCGCATGCCGCCTCTTAACATTGCGATCGCCCCAGTAGCAACAGGCTCACAACAAAAAACCCAGCCTAGGCTGGGTTTTAATGACACGAGAGTCTATTAAAAATTAAGCTTTAACACGACCCTTGTACTCATCGGTACGGGTATCAATTTCAATTGAATCGCCGATTTCGCAGAATGAAGACACTTGGATTTCATGGCCTGTGCTTAAACGCGCAGTTTTCATCACTTTACCTGAGCTATCACCGCGTACGGATGGCTCAGTGTAGATGATTTCACGCTCAATGGTGGTGGGCAGCTCAATGGAGATGACTTTATCATCATAAAACACTGCAGCGCACTCATCCGTCATACCGTCTTCAATATAAGGCAGGACAGCTTCCAAATCGGATTTTTCTACTTCGTATTGATTGTATTCAGTATCCATAAATACATACAGCGGATCAGCAAAGTATGAGTAAGTCACGGCCTTACGATCAAGAACAACCATCTCAAACTTATCATCTGCGCGGAATACAGTTTCTGTAGCTGTACCGTTTAACAGGTTCTTCAATTTCATCTTAACGACCGCAGAGTTGCGACCTGATTTATTGAATTCAGCCTTCTGGATGACCCAAGGTGAACCATCGATATTTGCTACTTGACCGGCGCGAAATTCTTGTGCAGTTTTCATGCTGAAAATCCATAAGGGATGTTAATAAAATTTTAGGCGTGCATCATAGCCAACCTTGATAGAAAAGTGCTAGCTTTGTTGCAAGATCAGCTTGTTTATTTTGTTGCGCAGACCAGCATGCAGCATGGCTTTGCAGTGTTTTCTCATGCGCTACAAACTGCGACCACACCTTAGCCATATCCCCGCCTCGATTCCATACAGAGCAGAGCTCATTGAGCATATGCTGCGCATCGTCGCCCAACAGGTGGCGATATAGCGCTAAAAACGCCTCAAGCTTGTCTAAATGGGCATCATCGTCTTGCGGATAAATATGCCAAACAAAAGGTTTTCCCGCCCATTGCGCCCGCACAAATGAGTCCTCACCCCGCACGCAATTTAAATCACAACACCAAAGCAATTTATCGAAATTTTCTTGCTGGATATACGGCAATACCTGCACGATTAAGCTGTCTTTTTTATATTCCTGTCCCACTTGCAGACTTTTCTCTGCCAACCAATCAGTCACCGCGTTCTGCAACGGGCCCGGTAACACCAATAAACGGTTACGCCGCGTATCCTGACTTAAGGCCTCTAAGAGACTTGGCAGTACTGGATTAGCATAAGCAAACAGACTGATTAAACGCTCATCAGGCTGTTGTTTTACCCCTAAAGCCGCCAAATACTCAGCACCCAAGGTCTTAGAAGACACAAACGCATCCCGTTGCGCCAGCAAGTTCGCTTCACGTAACAGTCCGCCGGTGTTTTCAGTAAAACCTGGAAAAAAGAAATACTTCTGTAAACCCGCACCCTGCATCGATGGCAAAGCATGGCACTCAGCAGCCCAGGGTTCAGCGGTCAGATATTCCAAGTTAAGCCATAGTACATTGCCTTTAGCACGCATTAAGTCGATATAGTCCGCGGGAAGTTCGCAGGCAAAGGCTTCAATCACCACATCAGCACACTCGCCTGCCAGCAAGGCAACAGCCGTATCACGCCATACACAGACTTCAACGCCGGCCAGCTTTTGCTGTTCAGCTGTCACGACAACAGCAGGACAGATAGCATGGAACGCCGACAAATCGTCCACCCACAAGCGCACCGCAAAGCCATGCTCTTGATTTAATTGCTTGGCTAAACGCCAGGTCACACCGATATCACCAAAGTTATCAATCACTCGGCAAAAAATATCCCAGGTCACACGCATGCTGTCGCCTTGTGCTGATGTATCTGTAAGAAATATAAGGCCGCCATCATAAAGCAAACCACCGTTAGAAATGAATATTTGCCTTACGCGCTATGTTCGGCTATATTAGCGCGCCTTGAAGACATCTATGGTGTTTTTAAGAATTGCGGTGAAGTGTCCGAGTGGCTGAAGGAGCTCGCCTGGAAAGCGTGTATACGAGAAATCGTGTCGAGAGTTCGAATCTCTCCTTCACCGCCATATTTATAAAGAACCTCTGATTTATCAGGGGTTTTTTTATGCCTGCTGCTTTTTGGGCAGTTATCAGGGCGAAAGTCTCGCCGCTGACGCGACAATAATCTTGAGCACATAACCTGCTTACTCTCAATTCGAGCCAAGCAGCTTGGCGATTGACACGATGTCTTTCTGTGCTATAAAAATAAATGACGATAAAGACTATCAACTACATCAAGTAGAAAAGCAGATAGGCCTAGTGTAAAAACCGCAACATTAGCGACTCAGCGTTAACTTAACAGGATGTTAAAAAGTGCGAGCTGATTTAAAAGATAGGATCTTAGTTGAACGTAATGCTCAAACCCGCAGACGCTGGCTGTTCTGGCTCGCTTTGCCTGCCTCTACGCTCGTATTGTTTTATGTGCTTTCCAATGAAATAGCACACAAAAAACCTGACAAAGTCCCAACTGCAGTCAACAAGTTTGGGGCGACTCGGCAACTGTTGCAATCGGCAAATTCTGAGCAGGCCATTCAAGCTAAACCTGTGCAAACTGTTCCAGAAAAACAAACCGTATTTAATGATCAAAACTATCAGCCGCAAGGCTCAATAAATAGCATTGCACTAGCGCCCAACCACGACTATAAACAAGGCCAAGCCAGATCCAGCGCTCAACTTCAAAAAGTACAACCTAACGTTCAAGGTGTCAGTAGAACACGAAGCATTCCATGGTCTTGGAAAAGTGAAAAGACACACCGACGTGGACACTTCACCTATAAAGAATCTCAAAATGGCATTGATACACTCAGTGTGTGCCGTAACTACACACAGGGCTCTTTTGAATACAGGGATTGCCGTAAAGCTGCGAAACAGCATTTTAAAAACGCCTGCTCAAGCCAATATCGAACCGCATGTGCTGCCGGCGATATGATTCCATAAGTCTCGAAAAAGCACTGAACTGCAGCATAAAATGCTATTTTATTAACTCTTGGACATAGCTATTCTAGTATTAAAAATACTTATTGGCTGTTCACGTCATTTAATTATAAAGAACCTCTGATTTATCAGAGGATTTTTTATGCCTGCTGCTTAAGCTGGAAAAATTAGCAAAAAACGATCAAAACAATCAGCCCAAAGGATCAATAAAAAACCCTTTGCAGATTGCTCCGCAAAGGGTTGATTTACACTAAAGTTGACTTAGATAATGATTTGATTGTTGTTTAACAAATCATCCAAATCTTTCGAGTCCGTTTGATCGGTTAACACCAATAACTCTTGAAAGCCAAAGGTATCACCAGCACCGTCACGGTCAATACTTAAGGTAATGGTTTTATCTTCCTCATTAAACTCAGTTTTCAAGAAGTAACTTAAGTCCACTTCACCGTCTGACTCAGGCAATAATGCAGAAATATCGATCACATCAGCATTAGCGTCAGTCCCGACCTCGCCAAAATGGAAGTCGGTCCAAGTGTCTACACCATTGCCTCCCGTGGCGTCGTCTGCATCGAGCAAGTCGAAACTGATAGTGTCCGAACCTAAACCACCTTCAAAAGTATCATTCCCCTGCGTGCTAGTGATCTCGTCATCGTACTGCGAGCCTGTAGCATTCATGCCGACGTTAAACTTCAACTGGGCACTATCAGAGGAACCCGCAATGGAGACTAAGGTGTAATCAAATACATCTTCACCATAGGATTGGCCGCTGGCCGTATAGCTATAAGAACCATCTTGATTGACGACCAGAGTACCGTGCTGACCTTCCAGAGTGATTGACTTTTGCAAATTATTATCAAACTGCTCGCCCACCACAATATCCAAAGGTTTGCCGTTCACTTCAATGTGAGCCAGCTCGGCACTGCCTGCAACTTCTTTATAGGTGTCGTTATCCAGCAGGTTGCCTTCTTCTACTACTGTGTTGGCTTGCTCTTCTTGAAACTGATCTAAGCTTGTGATCGTGCCCTGCAAGCTCAGGTTATAATTCACGGTATTAGCCAAGCGTGGATCAATGATCACCTCAACTCGATACTGCCCCTCGGTTAAACTCCAGTTCAATTCTCCTACTTCACCCGTAATATCGGGCTTATAGGTCTCAACCACTTCACCCGTGGTCACATCAATCAGACGAATGACAAACTCATCTACACTTCCAATGCTTGGATTGAGATTATAGTTTAAGGTTAAGTCATAGACTTGGTTGGCTTGAACTTCAATCAAGTCAGGACTGTATGTCGTATTGCTGCCACCAGCCTTAGTACCACTGACTTCCCAACCCTCGTAGGCTTCTTGGTTATCCAAGCCAAAGCGTGCATCACCCAAGTCATCGTTAGCCTGAACGTTGTTGATCACAATATTCAAGGTTGAGTTATACAGCTTATTATCTGCACCAAGAATACTGTAACTGAAGGTATCCATCGCACCGATGTCTTTATAAGCGATATTTTGATACAGCTCATAGCTGTAACTACCGTCTGCCTTAATGGTCAGCGTGCCATATTGGCCTTGGATGATATTCTCACCCTCAAGCAATGGGTCACCATTGACACTGTAAAGTGTGGCACCTTCATCCAACCCTAAGTCGGCTTCGACCTTAGCGTTAGTTTGCTCATACTCATAAAGTTTGTCCTCACGAATGCGCAAGGTCACTGACGGAATAACTGAAATTCCACCTGTGGTAGGGATCAAGACCGCTTTGTATTCTCCCTCATCAAAACGGAAGGATTTATCCTCAGAGGAGGCTCCCGCGCCAACAACAGCGCCGACGATGCCAAACCAGTTTTCTTCAATGGTATACAGCTGCCAGAAATCACCGTTTGCGGTGGTTTCCTTTTTGTAAATCACTAAATCAACCGGTGAGTAGCCCAGCGATACCGGTGCACCACCGGTGCCATAGAAGGTCACATCGCGCACTTGGTTTTCACCTACGTTAATTTCCAAACCATTTTCTATGGCAATCAGACCAATGTCAGCAATACCCAATCCAACACTTGCAATATCCGCCCAGGTTTTCGAGGTCAACTGATCTTTAGCTGGTATAGCAATCTCTGTGGCTTCAGGCTTCATATCAAGCCATACGGTGCTGTCAGGCACTAAGTTGCTGGGTTTATCCACTAAATTAATAGTGAGCTTGGCACTTGAGCTGTCACCCGTATTGCTATTGGTAATGGTGTAAGTGACCTCTTCTTGTGCACCAAACTCAGGGGTAGCACCCTCGTCAAGCTTATAGGTGTAGTTACCCTGAGCAGAGATAGTTAAGGTTCCGTTAGTCAGCTGGATCACAGTTGAGCCTACTGCGGGCACATCAACTTCATGAGTACCTTCAGTATCCTGATAAGTGATTTTAGTAATACGAGTCTGACCAGGCTCATCGATTTGATCTTTACCACTCACGTCAAGATCTGTTAACACATTACCTTTGTGTACCCCAGACACACCTTGGTAGTCGTTGTAATCAACCACAGTATCTTTGGTGACTTCCAATCCAGCGCCACCAATCACTTTAACGCCGGCTTTACCACTGAGCATGATGTGATAGTTGCCAGGTTCAGTAATACTGATTTCACCATTTTTTGTCATACCTAAAAATGGCACTGTAAACCAACTGTCATATACATCATAAAACTTCTGGTTGCCGTAGGCGTCTTCTTTGTAAATGATCAGATCATAAGTGTCACCAATGGATACCCCACCGCCATCAGCAAACAGCTCCAAGGTCCGCTCGGTGCCTTCGCCAACAGTTAAGGCAATAGCGCTGTTTGCAAAATCGAGTACACCCGCATCAGCAACACCGCCTAAGCCGGCTGAGACCACGCCAAAGCTGGTGACTTTTTGACCTGCGATGCTTTCGCTTGCGGTAGCCTCGCGCTGAGTCGCAATAATATCGAGTACCAGTTCCTCGGTGTTATCTGAAGCTTCGGTGCGGATATTGTTTACAGAAATCTGCGTCTGAGTTGAGTTGCCTGCAGCATCCGTAGCGGACACCTTTATTTGCGTATTGGTAGGTAACTCTGGATCAAAAGTGACAGTAAGCTTGGTGTTGGCTTGCGCTTCAGTTACCTCAATGGTTTTTAGCTCGGTACCATCTTGATCGGTTAATACCACAGTACCGGCTTCGCTGACGCTTAAGGTGAACTCTGTTGGATTCACCTGCTTAAACTCAACCTCAGGCGCTTGAGTATCCAAGATCGCATCAGCTGAAATCCCAGCTTTGCTGTTGCCATAGGCATCTTTGATTACTGCATCAACAGTAATGATTTCGCCTTCGGCGTAGCCGTCGATGGATAACTGATGCTCAACCTGGCCCGCAGTTAAGTGTGCCTCAGTAATTGTAATCTCTTCGCCATTAATAACTAAGATATCACCTGCTTCAACGCCAGCGTCTGGCAAGGTCACAATGACATTAAACTGCCCCCCTTCGACTTCAGCAGCGTTGATGTAATCGGTATTTTCATCATCACCAATCTTGATCGCATCAGCAGCTAATGCAGTAGGCGCTGTGGTGTCACCTGTAATAGTCTCAGATGCCTTGGATGTGTTGCCGGCTTTATCGGTGGCTTCGACGGTGTAGTTTTGACCATCTGCTAAAGCAGGCGCAACGTTAATGATGAAGTTGCCGTCTTGGTCGGTGACACCTGTACCTACAACTGTACCGTCAGCATCTTTAACTTCTACTGTTGCACCGACTTCTGCAACGCTATCACCTTGCACTTTACCGTTGATGGTTGTGCCCGTGAGTACACCGGCATCATCAAAGGTGTTTTGCACATCATCGATGACAGGCTTGTCTGGCGACTGAGTATCAACGGTGAAGGTTAGGCTTTCAGAGAGTTCATTATCTTGTGAAGGCAACACTTGCTCTGCACCACCATCTACAGCGGGTTTAGCGTCCACATCGGTGGTGTATTGCACTTGATACTTACCATCATCAAGCTTATCGGTGATTTCTAGGTACACCTTGCCGTCACGCTCAAACTTAGTTGCTGCGACTACTGTGCTATTACCCTCTTGATCAGTAATAATCAGCACATTGTCGTTTAACCCTGCTACACCTGCAGGGATCTCAAAGTATGGTGTGGCATCATTGGTGAAGCCGTTGTTGGCAAACTTATCATGATCTGCATCGTTAACGTACTCTGTAACATTGCCATCTTCATCAACTGAAGCAACGTTATCAAAACCGCTCTCAATACCAGGCAGTTTAAAGACGTTAACTGGCTCACTTTGGTTACCTGCTGCATCTGTGGCTTTAATACTGCCATTGTCAGGAACATTGCCAGCTGGAATGGTGAAGTTACCGCTTGCATCAGCAACAATATCATCGCCACCAGCATCTTTAAGCGGGTTGCCATTGGTATCAGTAATGGTAGCGCCTGGCTCGGTATGGCCTTTAACTTCGCCGCCTTCGCCGCCTTCGCCCTCAGTAACTGAATCAATTACTGGCTTAGCGGGCGCTTCAGTATCGACTGTAGCGCTTACAGTTTCTGTTTCTGATGCGTTGTTATGCTTATCTTTAATAAAGGCATCTACTTCTAGCTTTACACCTTCTTTAGGTGCAGAAAACTCAAAGTCTACTGTGCCAGCAAGCAAATCATCTGCAGTGATGACATGCTCAACACCATTGACTACCAAAATGTCGCCAGCTTCAGTTAATACGTCACCCTCAGCATCTTTAGGTAGCTCAATCACGACTGAGACTTGGCCATCAGTGATTTCATCAGCGTTAATCCACGCGTCACCATCGCTGCCGATTTTGATAGCGTCGTCTGCTAGCTTAGCAGGCGGAGTAGTGTCGCCAGTTATAGTAGCAGGAGCAGATGTGTTGTCCGCCTTATCCGTTGCGGTAACATCATAGTCTTTGCCGTCTTCTAAACCGCCGCCCACAACAACTTTAAACCTGCCATCTTCGCCAGCGATACCGCTGCCGACTACAGTATTAGTGTCTGGATCGATGATCTCAACGGTGCTGCCGGCCTCGGCTTCACCTGTCACTGTAGTGCTATTGTCATCTTTGTTATTAGTAAAGCCATCAACAATTGGTGCATCTGGGACCACAGCATCTTCAAAGTTGGTAATGCTATTTGGAGCAGTGGCTTCTTTAATCACTTCACCTAAGCCATCTACCTGCCCAACAATGAACACTTTTTCGCCGTCTGCTAATGCGGGCTTAAAGGTCACTGTGTATTCCCATGGCGCAGCAGTATCGTCTTCACCCACTGCCTTATTCAAGCGCGTTACAGTGACATCGATTTTTTTGCCATCAGCATCCGTGGCACTAAAGGTGCCTGGTTCTTTGTTGTTCGCCACAAACTTCACTATGGTCTCATTCGCCTTGCCGTCAGCAGGGCTATCCGTATCCCATTGCTCAACGCCTGTGATATTCAAGAATATCTCTGCAGTGGCGTCAGCGCTGGAGGTGTTGCCTGCTGGGTCGGTGGCCTCAACCTTAACCTTATCACCGGCTTTCAGTGGCGGTTCAAAGCTGTAAGTATATTCCCCACCTGCAATCACCGGCTCGCCTGTGTGTTTTACACCATTGATGGTGACGCTATAGGTCGCGGTTGGATCATTGGTTGTGAAGCTAAAGTTATGGCCGGTTAACTCACCGTCTGTACCTGTGGCCTCTTCTAAGCTCACATCGGTCAACTCTGGTGCTGTGTCATCACCCACTGCAATAACCTCTACAGGAACTGCATCGGTCGTGATGCTGCCTGTATTACCATAGCTGTCAGTGCCGGTAATGATGATCTTGTCGTCTGCGTCCAACGCTGGCGCGAAGGTCACGCTGACGGTGTTGCCTTGCACAGAAGTCTTGACATCTCCCGCGTATGCCTTGATCTCTCCAGCCTGATCTAAGTAGCTAAACTCAAATTTGGCATCCGGCTCATCAGTATTAAAAGTTAGCAAAGTCTGATTAGCTTCGCCGTCAGCAGGATCAGAAGTATCCAGCTGTTTTATCTCAATAGTGTCAATATTCGGTGCTTCAGTATCACCCACGACAGTCACTGCTGGCGATGAGTTGCCTAACTCATATTTAGCAGAAACAGTATATTCCTCTTCATGGGTTAGCGCTGGTACGGTCGTAAACTTAAAAGCACCGTCGGTATCAGCTTTGACTTCACTGATTAACTTGCCTTCAGCATCGTATAACTGCACTAAAGCGCCGCCATCAGTTTTACCGTTAATAACAGTTCCTGCAAGCTCACCGTCACCATCAAAGATGTTAGCGATGCTAATAATATCGGGCTGTTCAGGGACTTCAGTATCACCTGAGGTGATCTCTGTGGGTGTAGTATCTGTTGTGATTGCGCTGTTACCTGCTTTATCCACCGCAGTAATCACCACCTCTTGGTCAGCAGCCTGCGGTGCAAACTCTGCCACATAAAAACCATCTTCATCTGGGCCTGTGGCGGTTACAGTTGTCTTACCGATCACCACTGTATAAGTAGCATCAGCATCATCTCCCCTAAAAGACACAATGGTGATATCTGCTGTGCCATCGGCTGGACTTTTATCCAACGTAATGGTGGCCACTTGAGTCACTTCTGGCGCATCAATATCTACGGTGTAAGAGTGTTCAGAGGTGACTTTACCTTTGATGCCTGCAGCGCTGCTTGCCTCTACGGTTACATTAACCTGCTCAGCAGCAACTAAATCAGAGCCTTGCACGTTAGCGCTAAAGCGACCATCAGCATCCACCTTACCCGTACCAATGACATTACCGCCCACTGTAACAGTGATGGTATCACCCGCGGTAAACTCACCCTCCACAGTGCCGCTGACAGCCAATTCAGTTTCTGATTCTACTTTATTGAGCACGTTATCTGCAGTAATAGGATCGACAGTCACACTCGTACTGCTGTCATCAGGCGCACTGGTGTCATCAAAGCGCAGCTCATCCGATACATCACCAGTAAAGTTATCACTGTTACCAGCAACATCAGTGCCTGTAATAGTGACCTCAGCACCCATTGACGCAGGTGGTAAGAAAGTGACCTTATGGTTACCCTCTTTATCTGCTGCGCTGACTTTAGTGGTATCGCCAATGGTGACCTGATAGGTCGCACCGGGTTCACCTTTAAAAGTCACCACGGTTTTGTTGGCTTCGCCATTAGCAGGGCTATTGGTATCAACGTTGTAGCTTTCTAGATCATCAATGCTAGGTGGCTGAGTATCGATAGTGATCTCGCCAAGTTGCGTGACTTCGCTGGTATTACCAAAAGCATCGGCTTGACGCACTTGAATACCCTCTGCTGGGTAAGTGCCTTCTTGCAAAGTAAAGGAGTCGCCTGAGCCTGCAATCCAGTCTGTTCCACCATTAATGGAGTATTCCCAACTAGCGTCTGCCTCTAAGGTGACATTCACTTGCCCATTGCTGGTTATGCCATCGCTATCGCTGAGGCCCGTGTCTTCGGCCAACTCCACTGCAGGTGCATCAGGCGCAGTGGTGTCACCAGTAATAGTGGTGCTGTCTGACGTATTGCCCGATGGATCTTTTGCGGTCACATCGTAGTCTTGGCCGTCTTTTAATCCACCTTCTACAACAATCTCAAACTGACCGTCTTCATCGGCGGTGCCGCTACCAACCACTTCACCGGCAGTCGGATCAGTAATCTCAACGGTACTACCTGCTTCGGCTTCACCGCGGACTGTAGTGTCAGTAACCTCACCATCCTCATCAAAATTATTGGTGATGCCTTTAATCACAGGCGCGTTAGGAGCGGTCGTATCACTTGGCTCACTTGGCTCACTCGGCTCTCCTGG
>LFRM01053623.1_pt2 | contig 11945 bp, 19 predicted proteins | sample 618341 | NCBI WGS metagenome assembly LFRM01 (sample SAMN03654438, study PRJNA283298) | anaerobic digester metagenome | isolation source: pool of bioreactors CSTR01a, CSTR02a, and CSTR03a thermophilic anaerobic... | place: Denmark: Kgs. Lyngby | collected 2014-05-21
GGGAGTTTCAATACCGCTGGCCGGAAAGTCACCCCCAGAATAGCCACTGTAAAAATTGAACCTCCTGTAGGAATACCGGTTTCCCGTATCAACGGTACTACAAACACGAGTTTCAGACTTGTCAATAACACTCTTGTTTTTCCCGGTATCCGGACTCAGGATCAAATCAGGCTCTACACCCTCTCAGGCGAATGTATCCGCAAAGCACAAGGAAAACCGGTCCTTGATCTGGCCGGCATCGCTCCGCAACTGCTCATAGTCCGGATTATAAGAGAAGAAAAACTCATCTCGGCAGGAATGGTTTTGAAAAGATAAAGCATGCTTGATAACTGGTTTGCATAATGTGAAATTGATGAGCTACAGAGCTGACACTCAACTGTTGACAGGTAAGTGTCAGCTCACTGCAGCTCAATTTTCACGCTCTATATTGTAATCTCATTCCCACTCAATCGTTCTACCGATGGCACCGATAATGAATTCCGATAGCATCCACCGAAAACTGACGAGGGATGCTTACTTGGCGATAAAAGGAAAAAGATAGTCCGTCCCCAATCTATTTAAGCGCTTATAAAAGTAAAAAAAGGGACAGACTAATTTTTTACTTTTTTCAATAACCTCAACCGGAATCAAAAAAGCAAAAAACACTATCCCCTTTCAGGATAATCACCTATAGCAGTCCGATGGCTACCGATAATGAATTACAATAGCATCCACAGAAAAACAGATGACGAATGTTTGGTGATAAAAGGAAAAAGATAGTCCGTCCCCAATCTATTTAAGCGCTTATAAAAGAAAGTAAAAACAGGGATAGACTAATTTTTTGCTTTTTTCAACAGCACTGCGGCCAAAATTTTCTCTCAACAAATGATGACGTTACTTCCTGCACTACCGGGTTTAACCCTGTCATTGAATTGCGATCGAAGATACCCCACTGCTTTCTCTCCAGTGCAATGGCATGGAACGATCCGATTGACATTGAAATCATGTAAACAGGCACAGGTGTTTTCCATTCGCTCTGATGAGGTATTAAGCAGATGAAATCCTCCAATAATAGAATGAACAGGAGTTTGGCCGGTCAGTGATGAAATATACTGGAGAGTGTTAACCAGCCCAGAATGACAACACCCGGTAAGTACACATAATCCCCTTGATGTTTGTACCCATACCGCAAGATCATCGCTGACTGGATCAGGTTTTACCCCTTCAAGGTCATTAAAGAAATTACCCCCGGTATCCTCAAAATCAGTTACCCGAGGAATTGGTCCGGTAATTCCGATATCATCCGCCAGCATTAATGGTCTATCGACCCAATGAATATTGTCCCAAATTTTGTGGAGCGCTTCTGATGATTTCCTGGTGATTCCAATTGGCTTCATTCTGCCATCTGATTGACGGCTGTATCGAGGAATAAAAACACCTGAATTGCAGTAGATAGCGATCGATGAATTCCTGACTATTACTGGCTCGACACCTCCTGTGTGATCATAATGTCCATGCGAAAGAATGAGTGTGTCTGCAGTTGCCAAATCGATTCCAAGCCGTTTAGTATTATGAATGAGAATGTCGCTCTGGCCTGTATCGAAAAGAATTCTTCTGTCATCGGCCTCTACCCAGATTGATAAACCATGCTCAGATTTCAACTCTGAAGTATCTGACACATTGTCTACAATTATTGTAATGCTAAGATTAGAGATCATGTTCTATGTTTCAACCTGTTCTTAGTCTACTTTCCAGTTATGCATTTTGTAATAAAAAACTGTTTGCCGATTCAATAGCATGTTTCACTATTTCTGTTTGTGGCAGCGCTGAAGATAACTTATCGATATAACTACGCTGTTTGAAAATTTGATATGTCCTTGGGAAATTGATATCGAACACCCAACTGACCTGCAAAAGTTTGAAATCGTTGACAGTTCTCATATCTTTAACATTTGCTATTTTTTTCCCAAGAATGCACTGAACGATTTTTTCCGATATTTCAGGTGTATCTGGAAGCCCCAGGTTAATTGCGTTATTCCGGTTTATTCCTGCATAGTGTTCAGTTACCACCTGAAGAATATTAATCTTATCGGCATCTCTAAGCAATTTAAGAATCAGAAGAAATTTCTGATCATCGCTATGGGGCAAAGAAGCCCGATTATGGTAATACACTACATTTCTGACAAGTTCCTGCTCATCCTTTGATAGCCTGTTGATCACGCCGGTTTGAGACATTACTTCCAGTCCCAATTTTGCATGATCTTCGGATCTTTGGTCTGAATAGGTGTGATACCTCATGTACTGTTCAAAACGACCTATATCATGGAGTGTTGCGACAATTTCTGCCAGACAGTGTTGTTCTGCGTCAAGCTGCAGTGTGTCAGCGATATCCAGTATTTCCCGCACAACATCTTTTGTATGCCTTACCTTTAAACAAATTGCAGTATCGATTCGTTCAACTCCAGTACAGAATTGCTTGATATACATCTCGAACCAGTTTTTGAAATAAAGTAAATCGGCTTCCTGTATCATAATTTCCGTCTACCTCCTTCATGTTCCAGGGGACATGCATTACTAATCTTGCATACAACCACAAATTTTGACTGATGAGCAACTGCCTCTATCGCTTCTGCAAGCGAATGCATTACATTGGATGTATCACCGATGATGACAGTACTCATGGTGTTGGTTTCAGCAATCAATTCTTTGTTAGAAATAATTCTGCAAAACTTATTAATACAGTTATTGAAATCGGTTCTTCCTAGAGGATAATAACTTACTTCAGCTTGTATGTTCATAGTTTAACCTCTCCTATTATAATATCGCCAGATTGCAGTTTGAATGTTTTTGCGACTGAGTCAAAAATCGGGTCAATAACCGGGATCGGCCTGGTGGGATTAAATGAGAAAGCACAGGTGTATATCGTCGGTTTCCCATAAGGTGTAAGAAGATACTTAAGATTTTTTGTGGATAACATGGAGGCTTTATGGTATGGGACTTCGTTCTTTGCTAACCTTCGCTTATTAAGTTTGGATTCGGCATTCAATGTACAAACCATCAGACAACCTCCCGGCTTTTTTAAGCATCGAACAGCTTCCTTGATTGCAATATGTGGCATTTCAATAAACTCTATGGTTGTGATCAAAACTGCGATATCGAACATATTATCGCGCAGCGATAAATGACAAGCATCACATTGAACAAATTCAGCTTTTGGAATTCTTTTACGCAAAGTTCTCTTCAGCATTTCAAATGAAATATCTACACCAACAACAGAAAATCCATGTGCAGAAAAGTATTTGCTCCAGTGCCCTGTTCCGCATCCTATTTCCAACAGCTTTTTCCCTGATATGTTTTTCAAGACTCGGTTTATCGCTCTTTTCTCCACAAGATCGTAGTATCTGCCCATTGAGGTTGTAAACCATTCATCATAAACGGCTGCAGCCTGATTGAAATCAAATCGCGATTGACCTTTCATCAATGGCTCACACTTTTAATGAGAATTATTGTTGCTATACCGACAAACATCAGAGTAAACTGAATAGCACTCGAAATGAAATCGGATTTTCTGTTTAAACCAGGCAGTATGTCTGCCAATGCGATGTACACGAAGCTTGCAGCCGAAAAGGTAAGTACATAAGGTACAAAGCTCTGAAAGGATTTCAGTGCAAAAAAACCGACAACCGCACCAAGAATGGCCGTTGCGCTTGATATTAAATTGTAAATAAATGCTTTTCTTCGTNNGGCTTTTCTTCGGGTATACCCGTAATTTATCAGCAACGCAAAATCACCAATTTCCTGTGGTACTTCGTGGGCAATTACGGCTATTGATGCGGCTATTCCTGCCGGAATTGAAACAATGAATGTATTGGCAATTACAATTCCATCAATGAAATTATGCAACGCATCTCCAAAGAGAATAATTGGTCCGGCTGCATTATGTACTTCGCAATCAGGCTTGTGACAGTGACGCCATAAAACAAACTTTTCGAGTACGAAAAAAACAACAATGCCAGTCAATAAAGTTGTCATAACATTGGCGGGGGAAGCACTCAATGTAATGGCTTTCGGAAGCATGCTGATAAAAGCAGCACCAAGAAGTGTCCCTGCGGCATAGCTGACAAGAGCAGGAATGATCTTCTGCCGAATCGCGGAAGAAACAAGCAGGAAAACAGAAGCAAATAAAACTGATACAACGCTTCCAATTAAAACGAACATCAGGATTAGAAAAAAAATTTTCATCCATGCTCATTCCCTTTAGAATTTGAACAGCGTGTGTCATGATGATTAAAACAAAATCGAATGCTTTTCTCAATAAAGAGAAGTATTGTTCCACTAGAAACATAAATTGACGATGGGCTCCCAGAAATTTCGTTGCTTATGCCTCTGGATCCGATTTTGAGAACTTCATTATTTATCGGATATTTCAAGCCACTAGTCTGAACTTTTGCAACTTCTCCCCATGGAACCATTGAAACAATCGAACCTACAGGACCGTTCAATTTGCACGCATGCGATGAGCTAAGCCCGATCAATAATCCATCTTTCGTTACAAGAGCGACTTTTCCGGCATACTTTACGACAAGGACTATATTGCCAATGGTGTGGTCAATCCTTCCACCAATGCCACCCAAAATTGTCACCTGAGAATACTTGCGTTTCAATGCTTCTTTGATGGCACATTCAGTGTCTGTTAAATTTTTTTCTCGTGGTAATGAAATTTTAGTGATTCCAGCAAATGTCAGTTCTGTCAAAGAATCGATAGAGTCCATGTCACCTATTATAAGATCCGGCTTGATACCAAGTTTACAACAATGCCTGGCACCACCATCGGCTGCAATAATACAGTTACATGATATGCAATCACCTGTATTGTAAGCTAGAATATGCTGAAAATCGAGTTCACCGTTGGCAAAAATGCATGCATTCATACTTTGTCTGACTACCCTTTCTGTGTCTTTAAAAGATATTCTGCAAGTGCCCGATGAAGCGTGCTCACGGCAAGTATGGCACAATGGACATTACCACCAGGTATTTCTCCCAAAGTATCAATCACATCTGCTGGTGACAAGCGTAGGACATCTTTGATTGATTTCTCTTTGGCTAGCCCTGCAGCGGTTGCACCGCATAACCGCGATGAATCGCAACCATCGGTGAAAAATGTAGCCTCTGAGATAATATCATTATCTACAACAATGTACATTTCCATAGAATCACCGCAGATCCCTTCGATATATGCAGCACCGTCAGGATCATTCATTCGTCTCATATTATCTGGTTCGATAAGATTTGATGAATCTTCATGAGTGTCATTAATGTTCGTTGCCATTGTGATCTATTCCTTTTTTAAAACCTTTCTGTTCTGCTGCGCCTACAACACACTCCCATACATTCATTACATCCCTGACAACACCTTCTGAGCTGTATTCAGGCAGAGTCTTTTGCTGTCTTTGGGATGCAGTGACTGCCTTGTCATATCGCAACAGCCCTGCAAATTGCAATCCCAGCGAATCGGTAATTTGTCTGATCTCTTCTGTGATGGATTGGTTTATATCCCATTTATTGATGCAAACCATTGCCGGTATCCCCATTTTTTTTGTCAACATTGCGATTCTTCTCAGGTCATGAACACCTGATACCGTTGGTTCTGTAACGATCAGGGCAAGACTTGCTGCAGTAAGCGATGCAATTACCGGGCATCCAATTCCGGGAGAACCATCTATCAGCACATACTCTGCACCTTTCTCTTGCGCAATCCGTCTGGCTTCTTTTCTAACAAGTGTCACTAATTTTCCGGAGTTCTCTGATGCTATGCCAAGTTTTGCATGAACCATCGGTCCAAAGCGAGTATCGGAGATAAACCATTCTCCGCAAATTTCTTCGTTGAAGTCGATAGCCTGGGAAGGACAAAATCGCACGCACACACCGCATCCTTCACATGCAACAGGATCAATTGTATAAATGATGCCGGGTAATTTGTCCCAGGTTGTTACATCACGCACCGCTTCGAATCGGCACAGCTCGAGACATTTTCCACAGCCAGTACACTTGTCCAGCTTAATAGTTGCCTTGTACCCGCTGCGGAATTCGGTTCGATTTCTAATGACAGGTTTGAGGATCAGATGAAGATCGGCAGCATCAACATCACAATCTGCAAGCACAGCTTTTGTCGCTGCAAACGACGCAAAAGAAGCAGTGATGCTCGTTTTCCCGGTTCCGCCTTTACCACTAATAATAACAATCTCTTTCATGCCATAAGTCGCTTTCGGATGGCTTGCCAAAGTTCTTCGAATCTTTTTTGTACACCCGGAACACCTATCAGAATCAATTCTCCTTTTGAATAGCATTCGGCAATCCTTCGATCATCGGCAATTTGCGCCAAAATCTCTACCTGCCGCTTTTCACAGAAACTTTCCGCGTCCCGGTTCCCATCTTCCGCACGGTTGACAACGACACCATGCGGAATACCAAGTTCTCTGATCATATCGAGTGCCAACCCCAGGTCATTGAGTCCAAACGGTGTTGGCTCAGTAACAAGGACTACAAAATCTGTATCCCTAATCGAAGCGATTACCGGGCAAGAAGTACCCGGCGGAGCATCGATAATATTTACCTCTTTGTTGGGAATCTGCTGAAGAACATCTCTTATAAGTGGAGGACTCATTGCTTCGCCGATATTCATTCGGCCATGTACAAATCCGACTTTCCCTGATTGACCTGCTTCAATTATCCCAATTTCGCGCTCTTGTTCCTGTATCGCATGATTAGGGCAGCCTATCGTACAACCACCACATCCATGGCAGAGCTCTGGAAATACCATAACGATTTTTCCAAGTCTCACTAACGCTTTATATTCACAAAACCTGACACATTCCCCGCAAGCACAGCATTTTGATTCATCTATCACTGGGACTGGAATCGAAGAGGCTTCCTTTTTTGTGATAACCGGTCTGAGAAACAGATGACCATTGGGTTCCTCGACATCACAGTCAAAGTAAACAGTATCATATCCCTGCCCGGCTACGTAAAGAGCGAGATTCGTTGAAATGGTCGTCTTTCCTGTTCCACCCTTACCGCTGGCAACTGCTATTTTCATGAAACATTTTCCTTTCCTCCACTTCCGCGATATCCCCTTTTTCCTCTTCTGTTAGCTTCCTCTGAGCTGATCGCTTCCTGCCAGCCATTATGAGCATCAGGAAAACAATCAAAACGACTCGAATAGGGTTTGATATCCAGCACTGGCGTGCCATCAAGAACATCCACTCCCTCAATGGTCAAGATGGGGCCAGCTCTTTTTATAAGTCGAACTATTGACAATCCGATAGGATTGGGGCGACATGGTGATCGGGTGGCAAACACACCATGCTGTTCATCCACAAGGAATGGCTTTACAAGCATCTTCGCCGCTCCAGCTTTGTGCAGCCAGTAGAGCAGAATTATATGCGAAAAACCTTCAATATCAGTAAGACCTTCTTCATACTCGGGAAATACTTCCACCCTGCCCTTACATTCTTCAGCATAAACCGGTTGAATCGGGGTATCTTCGGCTTTTTTGTGCTCACTTCTTATAAAGCCAATAGGTTTGACATACAGCATACTCATTGAAAGGCCTTCTTTTTAGATGACATAAGAACAGATTGTGAATTGATTTCGCTATATTGTGCATCGCGTATGTTCCTATAAGCATAATCTTTAATCTTAAAAACTGATGCTAACTGTGGGATCCGACGAATCACGCCAGATGGATTCAACAAATCACGCAGAATCGCTGCAACAAGTGGCACACCAATACTGAGCAGCCGCCCTTGTCTTCCGTGAAATATTCCACGCGAAATGTTCCGATATCCGAAACCTGCGTAACAGTTGTCGTTTCTACGTCCAGATCCTGGCCCCAGCCCCAGTGGCCCTGTCCCATCACGTAAAGGCATAAGTATCCTCCTTAATATTGCATCCACGAACTATAAACTCAAAGCACCTTGCGGACAATTCGACAAACAAGCTCCGCATTCTACGCACGATTCATTGATGTGGGCTTTCCCGTTTTTCATCTCAATTGCATCCATCGGGCAAGCTGATTTGCAAGCAGCACAGCCTGTACACTTTTCTTTATCTACTTTTACAGCCATACTTTTGCCTCCTTAATTCTATTTTAAATTATCATCCAGCATTCTAACTGATTTCCTTCATGTCTCGCATTTCGGACTTCCACAGAATGAATCCCTGCCGCAACACGGTGTTTCCCTTCCACAACGTGAACTGGAACTTTGCGTACTTGGATAATTGTTACGGTGGAAACCGGCACCCTTGAAAATCAACCCACCATCCGTACCTACAATTCTCTCAACCGATCCTTTGCAAGTCGGGCATTCGGCCAATGGCGCTTCAGTCATGCTTTGAAATTTTTGAAATACCTTTCCACATGATTTGCATTTGTATTCATAGGTGGGCATAGAAACATTCCTTATCCACGACTCATTGTCTGCCCGCATTTTGGACATTTCTTCTGATTGCAAGGCTGTCCTTGCTGATGTGGTTCACGATGACCACATGCCTGACATACACATTCACCACCAGGCCCCGCTCCTCCGCCACCCATTCTTCCTATTCCTTGTCCGTTAGCCATTTCATAGCTCCATTTTATTTAATCTTGAACCTTCTATTACTCCACTGTTGTTTCGTGATTGATTATCCAGTATGAGAAACGATCCTACAGGATATCCGGTATCACGTCCGACTACAGGGCACTTCACTTGAAAGAGGAAATAAATTTTCTTGTTGGTAATACAGCTTAATGTTTCGAAGTTGCCTTGTCCCTTGGCTATGATGACATCCGCTCCATCAAAAGTCTGCCTGAATTCCGGAGAACAATCTTCCAGAACCGTCCCCGGAGCATCAGAACCGTTCGATATGACTCTCACGATCTCAGTGAGCCTTGTCGCATGAGCATCATCTAACGTTGCATCATTAATTACCGGTGCACCTCTGACTGCACAGATTACCTTTTTAAAAGGCATCTCCTCTATCAGAAATCGATCGAACACTATTTCGCCTGCATTATCACATAAAAAGAGAATGCTATCCGCATCATGTATGGATTCCTTAAGGCCTGCCAATGCTACCGAATCAAGGGGAACTTCCTTCGCCTTTTCAAACGAGAATAGCACATCGTTTTCATTCAGATTATTGTATTTTCCGAAATCTATTATGTTAGCAGCAATTGCCAATTTTACTTTTATAGAAAAAATGTCTTGTTGTGAATCGAGTGTTTTTTTTAAAGATTCCAACAATTCAACTGCAAACCGATTAAAATGCTGCTTTTGATGAGCATACAAGTCTTTAACACCAACTGCCCTTGAAATCATGCGATTGATTTTTTGTGCAGTAACGGGAGGTGTCGCATCGTAATCGATGTCTGCCAACTCACAGAAAACTGACCGCATGGTTTTCGTTTTCTGATCTTTGGTTGCATCGCAGTTCTCCAATGCCCCCAGTGCCTGATTAACAAAGCATGGAAGACATTCAAAACAGGTTCTCATCACAATTCTTTCAGCAATCTGTTTTTTATTTTATGCTACCGATAACATATCCTGAGCCGGTAATTCGGAATCCGTTACTTCGACTCTGTTTCGAGATCAGATATTCTTTTGTTGATGGCCTGAAGAGCCTGGTCAAGATAGTTTGACTGATATCTGAGATTCGATAACTCATCAACCTGTGGATTCGGAACCAGAGCATACTGAAATGGCTAGCCATATCTCCATCCCATGCCCATACCGAACCCCCTGCCGCGTCCTCGTCCGAATCCCATACCACCTCTTCCAGATACAGCATTCATGAAGCCAGGTACATTAAACCCTGCACAAAATCCTGCACCTCTTCCGGTCATCGGTCCCATTCCCATTGGTCCTGTTCTGTCTCCGCGTGGCATAAACACCTCCATTGAATAATTGTGAGTTTAAGTAATTAATGACATAGTTATTTGACCTTATAGAATCTTCCTGTTGCCTGAACAACCAGGTTATGGTTCTGAACGATTTTGCATTTCATAGAATAGAGTACATTACAATTCACGCCGGTAATCTCGGTCGTTAATGTCGCAAGCTGATTAATAATTACCGGTTTGCGATATTTAACAGTAAGGTCAACAGTATAACCCACAATACCATGGCCCATCAGACACTGCGCCATTGATGCATCAATGATTGCAGCAATAACCCCCCCATGAACCATTGTATCATAGCCCTGCTGAAAATCACTGCAGTTAAACTGACCGTGCAATACTCCTGAGTCAGCAAACCGGAATCGCAAGCCGGGAACAATCGAAGGCTCCCGGTTGAACAGACAATGTGAATGATGAATACTCCTAAGCTTTTCAAGATTCTCTTCATAGAGAGCGCTTTTGCTGACACCCGGATTTACCTGGTTGTCCGGCTTATTGTCCGGAATCTCACCGGGCTTTTCTTGTTCTACAATCAATGATCGCACACGTTACTCCCGGTTACCAACTCGCCTTTGAGCCAACTGACAATAACTGCCTGAGGATTTTCCGGTGGTGCCCCGACAACAACCTGAATTCCATATTGCTGAAAATACTGTTGAGCGCGCATGCCCATTCCTCCAGCAATAATGAGGTTAACTTCTTTCTCGTGAAGCCATTTTGGCAGAACACCTGGTTCGTGCGGTGGAGGAACTGCATCTTCTTTTCCAATGATTGTCTTTGTCGATTCGTCAACTGTCACGATCACGAACTTTTCGCAATGCCCGAAATGCATGCAGAGTCTGTTGTCTGCGGTTGGGATAGCTATTTTCACATGAACTCCTTTTTATTGTTTATATTTTTACCAGTGCCCTTCGACATCAGCCGATACAAGCTTCTTCAGTTTTCCATCTTTGTAAGCGGTGACAGCTTCCTGAACGGTTCCACCCTTTACAGTAAACACACTTGCACCTGCTTTACTCAGAGCTGTAAACGCTTTAGGTCCGCAATGTCCGCTGAGTAAAACTTTACAACCAGCGTTCACTACATTTGCAGCAGATTGAATTCCTGCACCCTGCGTGCTGTTAAGGTTCTGTTCGTTGTCTATAAATTCCCATGTCTGATTTTCATCATCATGTATCATGAAATATTTAGCCCTGCCGAATCTGAGATCCACCGGACTTTCCACATTCGGCTGTTCAGCCGAAATCGCTATTTTCATATCAGTTTCTCCTTTAATACAGAGTTGAATTTTCAATCGAGCATGTTATGCAGATTGTTATGTTATGCATGTTTTATTTCGAGTTCCTGGAAATCATTGTGGTAGTTAGTTCGCTATTATCTTTTTGCAATATAGCTTTTCATCACCAATTCTATCTAATTCCACAGCATCTCCCACGATAACGTCCTCTACAGATTCGCGGTCCACATCCTGGCATTGCATACAACGATGTAATATCTTCATTGTTGCGATAAGCACAAATAACATCCGCAACAGGCCCTCTGATCCACGCAACTACCTTGATACCATTCTCAAGCAAGGCTGCTCTGGCAAAATTCGATATTGCCCCGCAAATCAAAACTCCCGCACCCGCCTTTTTACATGCTGAAGCTTTTTCAACAACCGATAACTTACTGATGTCAATAGAGGTATGCCCTCCGCCGGACCTGGCTATCAGCAAGCAACACGAAGCATCATAGAGCGGAGAGATGATATTGTTCCAGTTGGTTATTGCAATCGTTTCCATTACTTGGGTGCCTTATGCTATTTCCGTGCCTGATTACAAAAAGGCCTTTTTGGAAGAAAATCGACCACATTTGATTGTAAATGATTTTCCAGGCCAATTGCATGAATGCAATCATTGCAATGTATCATTGCATTCATGCAATGTTTTACCGGAACAATTGCTGTTTTAAGCTCAAAAATAAAGGCATAGCATTTGCATTGTATGGAGCCTCACTGTTTTTTTTACATAAAATATCAAGGAGT
>LFRM01179604.1_pt2 | contig 11944 bp, 11 predicted proteins | sample 618341 | NCBI WGS metagenome assembly LFRM01 (sample SAMN03654438, study PRJNA283298) | anaerobic digester metagenome | isolation source: pool of bioreactors CSTR01a, CSTR02a, and CSTR03a thermophilic anaerobic... | place: Denmark: Kgs. Lyngby | collected 2014-05-21
GGCTAAATCATATCTCATATTTGTAGCTAAAGGACCTGCTCCAACAACAGGAAAAGTATCAATAATTCTATGAGCTTCAAGGCCGAAAATAAGCCCCTCCATTCTTGTACCCTCTTCTATTGTTTGGTCTTTTTTATAAATACCATTTGGATCTTCATTTGTATCTCTTTCTAAAAGATATCTATGTTGGATCTCATCTTTTTTAAATACAGAAAAATCTTGATTTAAATAACCCATATCACGTAGTTCTTCCATTGCTCTAACTGCATCTAGTTCATCTTTAAAAATACCTACTACAGTACTCATTTTTTCTTTTTCCTCCTTTAATTTAATAATTTAATATCAAATTACTTATCTTTAAATTAGCTTCTTTTTTAACTTGTACTTATATTATATAAAGAAAAAAAGAATATTGTATAACTACAAAATGAACTATTATATAATAATATAACAACAAAATACTACATTTATTATGAAATTGTTAACTAGACATAATCATTTTATTACAAAAAAATAATTACAATAGGTATCTCATATCTAATATATGTTATAATTTAACTTATAATACACAGTAATAAAGGGAGGTATCCATGAGATTTTTTTATTTGTTTTCACCTATACTATTTATCGGTATATTTATACTTGGTATAATTTTACCTCTTTTTATTGGAGTCTATGTTTATAATGATGCTGACAAAAGAGGAATGAACCCCCTATTATGGCTCTTAATTGTTGTCTTAGTACCTGGTTTTATAGGATTTATTCTTTACTTAATTTTAAGATCCAGTACACAACTAGATAAAAAATGTCCTAACTGCAATAGCTACATAGACCGAGGATATGACGTTTGTCCTAATTGTCTTTTTCCTTTTGAAAATAGAGATGAAATATATAATGAGAACACAAAAAAAAGAAACACGCTTTTAATTATCTTACTTATATTAATATTAGCGCTTCCGATCTTAATTATTTTAGGAATAGTTTTCTTTAATTTTACAAATATAAAAAACTATGAAGAGGTAGTTTTTCAACTTAGAATTATGAGAAACTTTATGATATAATGATTCATAGAAAATAGATTTAATTTACTTTAAAGGGAGATTAGTCTCCTTTTTTATTTGTTGATATATAGGTTAAAAACTTAAAGGAGGTTTACTATGTTTGCTGAAATTGTAATAAATAATGAGTCTTTTAGTACTGATATGCTTTTTACTTATAAAGTTAAAGAAGGTACTAAGGTCAATATAGGGCAAAGAGTTAAAGTTCCTTTTGGCAATTATAAAACTATGCCAGATGGCTTTGTAATAGATTTAAGAGAAAGTTTTGATGGAGATTTAGATAAATTAAAAGAAATTGAGTATATTTACGATGAAATTTATTTTGATAAATCAGGTGTTGATTTAATAAAAGAACTTAGAAAGAGATACTTAGCATCATATCTTGATGGAGTAAAACTATTAATCCCTAAAGATGTTTTGAGGGGGATGAATTTTAAGATAAGACAGGTTTTATATCCAGGAAAAGCTTTAGAAGGAAGTTTCAAAAGTGAAAGATATCAAACCATATATGAAAAAGTTGAGAAATCTAAAGGTAAACTTATAAGAAATGACTTAGGAAAACAAGGTTTTTCTCTTAGTTCAATAAATACTATGATAAAACATGGTTTTCTAGAATTAATAGATGAGAAAGATCAAAGATATAATGTTGAAAGTTATAAAAACTATAAGGAACCTACTTTAAACTCTGAGCAAACAAATGCTGTAGAGACAATACTTAAAAACAAAGGAACATACTTACTTCATGGTATAACAGGCTCTGGCAAAACAGAGATTTTTCTTTATATTATTAAAAAAGCAATTGAAAAGAATGAGGATAGTATCGTTCTTCTTCCAGAGATTAGTCTTACTCCTCAAATGATTGAAAGATTTAAAGGAAGATTTGGAGAAAATATAACTGTATATCATTCAAGACTAAGTCCAGGAGAAAGACATGACGAGTGGCACAGGGTAAAACAGGGGAAGGTTAAGGTTGCTATAGGAGCAAGATCTGCATTATTCTTACCTTTTAATAACCTTAAGAATATTATAATTGATGAAGAGCATGAAAAAACATATAAATCAGATATGAATCCTAAGTACGATGCGAGAGAAGTCTCTGAGTTTATGAGTAAATACAATGAGGGCACTTTAATACTTGCATCAGCAACGCCCTCTGTTGAAACATTTAAAAGAGCAGAAGATAAAGAAATAACTCTTATAGAACTTAAAAACAGGGCTACAAAAAGTCTTTTACCTGAAATGGAAATTATAGATATGAGACAGGAACTTAAGTCAGGAAACAAGTCAATTTTCTCTCATAAATTGAGAAATAAAATCCAGGAAAAACTTGATAAAAATGAACAAATAATACTTTTCTTAAATAGGAGAGGATTTTCATCATTTGTATCTTGTAGATCTTGTGGCTATGTATTTGAGTGTGATAGGTGCGATATTAGTCTTACATACCATAGAGGAGGAAAACTCCTTTGTCATCAATGTGGATTTAGTAGATTTCTGCCAAAAACTTGCCCAAGTTGTAAATCTAAATATATAAAACAATTTGGAACAGGTACAGAAAGAGTTGAGATGGAAGTTAGAAAGTATTTCCCTAAAGCTAAAACAATCAGAATGGATGGAGATACGACAAAAGGTAAAAACTCATACGATACAATGTATAATGATTTTAAATCAGGAAGAAAAGATATACTAATTGGCACTCAAATGATAAGTAAAGGACTAGATTTTAAAAATGTTACATTAGTTGGAGTTTTAGCTGCAGATTTATCTTTAAATATGCCAGACTATAGGTCATCAGAGGATACTTTTCAGTTAATTACCCAGGTATCAGGAAGATCTGGAAGAGGAGAAAAAGAAGGAGAAGTGATTGTCCAAACATATTCTCCAGAAAACAAAGCAATAATAAATGCAAAAAACTATGATTATGATTCATTTTATAGGGATGAGATTATTAAAAGACAAGCTTTAAATAATCCACCTTTTTCAAAAATTTATGAAATAGCCTTGTCCTCAACATCAAAGAAACTGCTTGTAGATAACATAAAGATAGTTGGAGACTTAATAAAGGATAAATTAAAAGACAAAAGTGATATAATAATATTAGGACCAACTTCAAACTTAATAGGCAAAATTAATAATAATTATAGGTGGCATATTATATTAAAAGGCAATATATCTTATGAGCTTGGAGCAAAAATTAAAGATTTAGTTTATAAAACATTAAGAAAACATCAAAGAAAAATAAAAATAAATATAGACATTAATCCAACAAGTTTAATGTAGAAAGAAGGAAAAAATGGCACTTAGAAACTTAAGAATAGTACCAGATAGTATTTTAAGAAAAAAGGCGAAACATGTACGAGAGCTAGATAAAAGGACTATAACTCTTATAAAAGATATGTATGACACAATGAAAAATGAAGAAGGAATAGGACTTGCAGCGCCTCAAGTTGGAATTTTAAAAAGAATATTTGTAGTTGGCTTAAATGACCATAAATATGAATTCATAAATCCTGAAATTATAGAGATGTCAGGTGAGTATTTAGATGTTGAAGGATGTCTTTCAATACCAGGAGAAAGTGGTGTTGTTAAAAGAGGAGATTATATAAAAGTAAAAGCTACAGATATAGATGGAAAAGACTTTGTAATTGAAGCAAGAAATATGTTAGCAAGAGTAATACAACATGAGAATGACCATTTAAATGGAGTTCTTTTTACTGATAAATTAGAAGACGTAGATGAAGATTTTGAGCGTGAAATATTTGAAGAAGAAGAATTGATAAGCTTTAAGTATATATAGATATTTACAAAGGAGAAAATAATTTGAATATAGTTTTTATGGGAACCCCAGAGTTTTCAGTACCATCATTAAAAGAATTAGATGAAAAGTTTGATATAAAGCTAGTGGTTACTCAGCCTGATAGAAAAAGAGGTAGGGGTAAAAAAGTAATTCACTCAGCTGTTAAAAAAGAAGCATTAAAAAGAAATATTAGAGTTATTACACCTTCAAAGATAAGAGAAGACAAAGAAGCTATAGAAACTATAAAGGAAATAAATCCAGATTTTATTGTTGTTGTAGCTTATGGGCAGATTTTAAGTGAAGAGATTTTAAATATCCCGAAATATGGGTCTATTAACCTACATGCCTCACTTCTACCAAAGCTAAGGGGAGCTGCCCCACTTAACTGGGCATTAATAGAAGGTCACAAAGAGACAGGAAATACAACTATGTACATGGAAAAAGGTTTAGATACGGGGGACATGCTTTTAAGAGATGTTTTAGAAATAGATGATAGCATGAATGTAGAAAGTATCCATGATAGTCTTAGTAAAAGTGGCGGAAGTCTATTAATAGAAACCCTTGTAAAAATTAAAGAAGGTTCTATAAAAAGAAAAAAACAAGACGATTCAAAAGCAACATATGCTAAGATGATTGATAAAGATTTACAAGAAATAAATTGGAATAAAGATTCTAATGATATAAGAAATCTTATTAGAGGACTCTCACCTTATCCAGGATCATTTTCTTTTCTTGGAGAAGATAGGGTCAAAATACTTGCTTCTGAAATAGGGACAGATAATGAAAACAATAAATATGAACCTGGAGAAATTATAAAAGTAAGTAAAGAAGGAATTCTTGTAAAAACGAAAAATGGATCACTTCTAATTACAAAAGTTCAGTTTCCAAATAAAAAACCTATGATGGTTTCAGATTATTTAAATGGAAATGAAATTTTGGAGAAAAAATTTGAAGGACGGGGATAATGATGCCAATTTTTGGAATTGATTTAACATTTATTGTACTTATACCTGCTATGATTCTTGCAATGTATGCGCAGTCAAAGGTTCAAAGAACTTATGATACTTATTCGAGAGTAGGCCTTAAAAGCAATATGACAGGAGCTGAAGTAGCTAGGACTTTACTAGATAATTCAGGCCTTCATGAGGTTAAAATTGAGAGAGTGAGAGGAAATCTCACAGACCACTATGATCCAAGAACTAAAGTTTTAAGACTTTCAGATTCTGTATATGCTAATAGATCAATTGCAGCAGCAGGAGTTGCTGCTCACGAATCAGGGCACGCTATACAAGATAAGGAAAGATATGCACCACTTAAACTAAGGGGAGCAATGGTTCCACTTGCATCAATAGGCTCAAGGTTTTCTATGATACTATTTATAGCAGGACTTTTCTTTTCTGAGACGCTTATAAGTGTGGGTATAATACTTTTTTCAGTTACGGTGTTGTTTCAATTAATTACTCTTCCAGTGGAGTTTGATGCATCTAATAGAGCTTTACAGGTTCTAGAAGGCTATCAGATAATGGAAGATGGGGAAGTTAAAAAAGCAAAAAAAGTTCTGGACGCAGCAGCACTTACTTATGTAGCAGCAGCATTTACAGGAATTATGAGCTTATTTAGACTTATACTTATACGAAATAGAAGAAACAATTAGGAGAAAAATATGAAATCTAATGCAAGAGAGATATCTGTGCGTATATTAGATAATGTTTTATATAAAGGGGCATATTCAAACATTGCTTTGAATACTGCCTTTTCTTCTGCAAATCTTGACCCATTAGATAGCGGGCTTGCTGCAGAGATAGTATATGGAACATTAACTTATTTATATACTTTAGATAAAATAATTGAAATGAATACTAATATGCCTATAGATAAAATAGATAAAAAGGTATTAAATATTTTAAGAAGCGCTATCTATCAAATTAAATACTTAGATAGGGTTCCCGAGTATGCTGTTATAAACGAAGCAGTAGAAATTACAAAAATAGATAATAAAAAAGCAAGTGGATTTGTTAATGGAGTCCTTAGAGGATATCTTAGAAATCAAAATAAAAAAATGAACTTTAAAAATGAAAAAGAAGAACTTTCGGTTACAGAGTCATTTCCAATATGGCTAATTGATCTTTTAAAAGACCAGTATGGAAGTGAATATACTGATATAGTAAAAAGTTTAAATGAGAGAGGAAATATAACCCTTAGAGTAAATACTTTGATTTCATCAGTAGAAGAAGTATTAGAAAACCTTTTAGAAGAAGGCTTTGAGGCAAAAAAAACAGATATATCTCCTTATGGAATAGAAATTATATCTGGCAAAAATATATTTAATTTAGATTTGTTTAAAGATGGAAAGATAATCGTTCAAGATGAGAGCTCTATGCTCGTTGGACCAGAACTGATAAATGAAATGAATGATAGCTATATTGATATGTGCAGTGCCCCAGGCGGCAAAGTTACTCACATAGCAGAGTTAACAGAGGATGCGAAAAACATCTATGCTTTTGATATTTATGATAATAAGATAAAACAAATAAAAGAAAATAAGAGTAGATTAAAGATTAGTTCAATAAAAGAAGAAAAAAGAGATGCAAGAATTATTAGAGAAAATCTAGAAGAAAGTAGCTCTGTACTTTTGGATGCTCCTTGTTCAGGTATTGGTATAATTAAGTCAAAACCTGAGATAAAATATAATATAAATCTTGAAAAAATAGAAAGTCTTATAAAACTACAAAGACAGCTACTAGAAGCTGCTGATAAATATGTTAAAAAGGGATCCTTTCTTGTTTACTCAACGTGTACTTTAAATAAAAGAGAGAACGAAGAAAATATCAGATGGTTTTTAAAAAACCATCCTAATTATGAGCTAGTGGAGCCTAAATTTAAAGACTCAGAAAACATTTTAACTTCTGATGAATATTTAAAAACTATTTTACCAACAGCTACTATGGATGGGTTTTTTATAGCTAAACTTAAAAAACTAGAATATTAATAAAATTGTGTTAAAATAACTATAGTTTTATTTATGGGAAGAGGAGTAATTATGAAAAATATATTTGATTTATCTTTAAATGAGCTTAAAACTTGGTTTAAAGATAATGGGGAAAAACCTTTTAGGGCATCTCAAGTTTTTGATTATTTATATAATAATGTTTATACTTTTGATGAAATGCTTAATATAAATGTGAAGGCAAGAGAAAAATTAAAAGATAGTTTTAATATATTTCTTCCTGAGATTTTAGACAGTAAAAAGTCAAAAGATGGAACTGTAAAAATGCTTCTTTTATTAGAAGATAAAAATATTATAGAAACAGTAATTATGAAATATTCATATGGATATTCTGTATGTGTAAGCTCACAGGTTGGATGTAAAAGAGGATGCGATTTTTGCGCTTCTACAAAAGGTGGACTTGTGAGAAATCTTACAAGTGGAGAAATCTTGTCTCAAGTTATAGTGGCGGGAAACTTTGTTAGTGATAGAATAGGAAATATTGTACTTATGGGAAGTGGGGAACCATTAGACAATTACGATAATGTGATTAAGTTTATAAATCTTGTAACATCAGAAAATGGACTTAATATATCACAAAGAAGTATAACCTTATCCACATGTGGTATAGTTCCAAAAATTTATGATTTAGCAAAAGAAAATCTAAAGATAACTCTTGCAGTTTCACTTCATGAGGTAACTGATGAAAAAAGAAAAATAATAATGCCTGTTGCTAATTTGTATACTATTAATGATATAATAAAGTCTATAAGGTATTATATAGAAAAAACTGGTAGAAGAGTTTCAATCGAATATGCCCTTGTCCAAAATAGTAATGATAGCAAAGAGGATGCTCTAAAGCTTTCAAAACTAGTTAAAGGGCTTAATATCCATGTAAACTTAATACCAATTAACGCAATTAAGGAGTTAATTTATATACCTTCATCTCACGAAGATATAGAAGGATTTAAAAAAGTTCTTATGGATAATGGAGTAGAAACAACTGTTAGGCGTGAGATGGGATCTGATATTGATGCAGCTTGTGGACAGCTTAGAAGAAGTTATTTGGAAATTAATGATTAGTAGGAGAAGTTTATGATTAAAAAGGTTTCTGACATTGGTAATTTACGGGAATTAAATGAGGATTCTTATGGGGTTTTAGAAAAAGAACATTATAATGTTTTTATTGTTTGTGATGGTATGGGTGGTCATAACGCAGGAGAAGTTGCAAGCGACATGGCTAGGGATATTATTTTAGAGCATATGGATAATATGTTTTCTAAAAAAAATCCTTTAGAGACATTAATTAAAGGCACTCTTATAGCGAATGAAGAAATTTATTCATATTCAAAAACTAAGTATGAGCTACATGGAATGGGTACAACAGTAACAAGTGTTCTTTCATTTAATAAAAATATTTTTGTAGCCCATGTAGGGGATAGTTCGTTTTTTAGAATAAGGGATGAAAAAATAGAAAAACTGACAAAAGATCATTCTTATGTGCAAGAACTTGTAGATCTTGGGAAAATAGCTATGGATGAAGCAAAATCTCATCCAAATAAAAATATCATTACAAGAGCTGTAGGAACAAATGAAAAACTTAAAATAGATTCTTTTAAACTAGAAATATCCGAAGATGATATTTATGTTTTAAGTACAGATGGGCTTACAGATTATCTTTCTGAACAAGAGATTTTGAAAATTATACTTGAAAACAAAGACATAGGCATAGCGATGCAAAACCTAGTAGATCTTGCTAAAGATAGAGGCGGGAAAGATAATATAACCATATTAATATTTGGAGGAGAAGCACTAAAATGATAGGGAAAATTTTAGGAAAAAGATACGAAATAGTAGAATTAATAGCTGAAGGAGGAATGTCGAGAGTTTATAAAGCTAGAGACACGAATCTTAATAGATTTGATGCTATTAAAGTTTTGAATGAAGAGTTTGCAAAAGATGAGGATATACTCGAAAGATTTAAAAAAGAAGCCAATGCAGTTGCTTTTTTATCCCATCCAAACATTGTAAATATTTACAATGTAGGTAGTGAAGACAATCTTAATTATATTGTGATGGAGTATGTAAAGGGAAAAACTCTTAAGGATGTAATTAAAAGAAATGGACCTTTACCTAATGAAGAAATAATGAGTTATTCTTTTCAAATAGCAAGAGCTCTAGAGCATGCTCATAAGAATAACATAATACATAGAGATATTAAACCACAAAATATATTGCTTACAGAGGATAAACTTGTTAAAGTAACTGATTTTGGAATTGCAAAACATTCAGATTCTGCAACTATAACTAATTCAGGAAAAATAATAGGTTCTGCTCATTATTTTTCACCAGAGCAAGCTAGGGGTAACCTAACAGATGGTAGATCTGATATATATTCACTTGGAATTACAATGTATGAATTAGCTACAGGAAAAGTACCTTTTGATGCAGATAGTCCTATAACTATTGCTTTGAAACATATGCAAGAAGAAATCCCATCAGCAAAACGAATAAACCCGAATTTAGATGATGATATAGTAAAAATTATAGAGAAATGTACTGAGAAAAATCCAATAGATCGTTATCAAAAAGTTGAAGATCTTGTAGTAGATCTTAGAGCTGTTATGTCAGGAACAAAACTTGTTAATGCATCAGATTTATCAGACGATGATTCTAAAACTCAAGTTATGAGTACAATTATACCTGATGAATTTGGTGAAGACTTGGCTGAGGATGACTATATTTATGACTCCAATGAACCTGATAATAAAAAGAGAAAATATCTAATAGCTGGACTTGTAGTTATTTTACTTGTGGGATTAGGTGCCTTTGTTGGAACTAAAGTATTCAATTTTAGAGATAGTAATATTTCAGCAGAAGAAGAGTTTGAATTAATTAGTATAGAAGGTTTATTAAAAGATGAAGCTGAAGAAAGACTAAGAGAAGCAGGCCTTAAAATGGAAATTCAAGGAACAGAGAAATCAGAACTTCCAGTTGATACTGTGATTAGAACTACGCCTGAGCCAGGAACAAAAGTAAAAAAAGATATGGTAATTGGAGTTGTTTTAAGTGAAGGTGAAGAAACTTCATTAGTTCCAGACCTTAGAGGTAAAACAAAAGAAGAAGCAGAAGCGCTTCTTGAAAGATATGGATTTATACTTTTAGATGTAAAGGAAGAAAACAACGAATCAATTCCTTCTGGACTAGTAATAGGTCAGGATCCTTTAGTTAATACAGAGCTTAAAGAAGGAGAAGGGGTTAGTATAATTATTTCAAAGGGGGCAGAGGTGAAACTATCTACTGTTCCAAGTGTCATAAATAAAACATTAAGAGAGGCAGAGGCTGTACTTAACTCAAGTGGGCTTTTAGTTGGAAATGTTCAAATTGAAGAAACTGGTAATCGAAATGTAGGTGGTAGAATTAAATCTCAAAGTGTTTCTGAGGGAACTGAAATAAAGGAAGATTCCAAGATAGATCTTGTTATTTATGAGTATAAAGAGGTTACTATCCCAAGTGATCTTGTAGGTAAGACAGCAGGTCAAGCTTATAATATACTTAATGGCCTTGGACTGAGACCAGTTTATAGAGAAGGCACCCAGCCAGCTTATATAGTACTTCAGATCAACCCAAGTGGTGGTCAAAGCGTTGGAATAGGAAGTGAAGTATCGATTGTAGGTGACATACCTGCTCCAGAACCAACCCCAGAACCTGAACCAGAGCCACAACCAGAACCTGAACCAGAGCCACAACCAGAACCATAGGTTAATGTTTAATAAATAAAATTAATGCAATACTTTAAAATTTAAAGTATTGCATTTTTAAAAGTTAAAACTCATTCTCAAACAATAAATAATGTATAATAGACTTAAGATTGATTATTTAACAAAAAACTAATATTAAATATATAAGGAGTGTTCATGAGAGGAATAATTATAAAAGGAATAGCTGGATTTTATTATGTTAAAACGGAAGATGAAATTTATGAAACAAAAGCAAGAGGTGTCTTTAGAAAAAGAAATATCACTCCAATGGTAGGAGATAATGTTAAAATTTCTAGAACTGGTGACGAGTGGACAATAGTAGAAGTAGAAGAGAGATTTTCAGAGCTTAAAAGACCTTTTGTTTCAAATGTTACCCAAGCTTTTGTAGTTTTTTCACTTAAAAACCCTGATATAAATTATGAACTGCTAAATAAATTTATAATTATGCTTGAAAAATCTCATATAAAGCCTATATTAATTTTCAATAAAACAGATATTGGCGATCAGAAAACAATAGATTATATTGAAGAAATGTTTATAGGAACAGGGTATACAATTAAATATATAAGTGCAAAAAAACAAGAAGATCTAAATGAAATTAGCAGATTTCTGAAAGATAATATAACTGTGCTTTGCGGTCCTTCTGGTGCTGGTAAGTCAACAATACTAAACAATATCCTAGGAGAGTACTACATGGAGACTGGTGGGCTCTCTAAGAAGCATGGAAGAGGAAAGCATACAACAAGGCATAGTGAGTTAGTTGAGGTTAAAGAGGGCCTTATACTTGATACACCAGGCTTTTCAAATATGGACATAAAACTTGATCCACTAGAACTAAAAAATTATTTTGTCGAATTTAATAAATATGAAGGCGAATGTAGATTTAATGGATGTGTCCATGACCAGGAGCCAGGTTGCAAAGTAAAAGAACAAGTAGGAGAAACTATTTCAAAAGAAAGATATGATTATTACGTGAAGTTTTTAGATAAACTAAGAGAGGAGTATAAAAGAAAATGGTAAAAATAGCACCATCAATTTTGTCAGCAGATTTTTTAAACTTAGGTAGAGACATAGAAAAAACAGTAGAGGGAGGAGCAGATTGGATTCATATAGATGTAATGGATGGGGTATATGTTCCAAATATTAGCTTTGGATTCCCAGTTTTAAAGGCAATAAGACCTCTTACAGATAAAACATTTGATGTTCATTTAATGATCGCGAATCCAAGTGATTACATAGATGAATTTATTGATAGTGGAGCAGATTTATTAAACTTTCACTATGAAGCAGAGACTCATATAGACAGAGCTATAGAGAGAATAAAGTCTAAAGGAGCTAAGGC
>LFRM01075946.1_pt3 | contig 11939 bp, 10 predicted proteins | sample 618341 | NCBI WGS metagenome assembly LFRM01 (sample SAMN03654438, study PRJNA283298) | anaerobic digester metagenome | isolation source: pool of bioreactors CSTR01a, CSTR02a, and CSTR03a thermophilic anaerobic... | place: Denmark: Kgs. Lyngby | collected 2014-05-21
AAGGCTTGCGATATCATCTCTTTAGCTTAATTGTCGAATCGTAATTCGATCCGCTAGCAGCTAAATCTTTTCGACACATTCCTAACTTTTACAGTGAGGCGATTCGGTGGATTTATTAAGACTACCCACTACGGGTAGGGTGAAAAAACTTCGCTTCCGATAAAATGCAGCAAAAAGTATTTATATACTTTTAGGCATGGGAGGAGTTTCATATTAAAAGAATCGGTTTCATTACAAACAATAAAGTGCTCGCCCAAAGCCTTGCAGCGGTAGTGAGGAATAATCCCGATTTGAGGCTGGAGCCCTTTTTGTTGCTGAATCTCCATCAGGCAGTATTGGACGCAGATCTTGTAAAAATTGATATTGCCGTCGTCGATGTCATGGATGTGCCCTCAAAAGAAAGCGAAACAGCATTGTCCCTTTGTAAAAAGCTACGTCAAACGGTCCCCGGCTGCCGGCTGTTGCTCCTTGTGTCACAGAATAATAAGAAGGGGCGCAAAATGGCGATCGATGCTATTAAAAGCAGAGCCGCCGACGATTTTGTGTTTTACGATACGTCATTAGAGTACCTGTTCGCCAAGCTGGAAACCTTTTGAATTATTTTTTTACCTATAATGTATTGTATAATAAAACCAAGCGTGTATGTGGGGTACGTTTGCTTGAGAAAAGTAGCCTGTAATTGCATATACAGGGCTGCGGTTTGGGCAATGCTGTGTCTGCTTGTCCTCTCTTTTGTTGCGTGCGCCAGCAATCATTCTCAAAGCATCGTTGTATGTAAGCAATGATGCTTAGCCGCGAACTTGTTTCGCGTTAGGCCATTAAGAATAATTTATGGAGGGAAGTTAGATGGAAAGAAAAAGTAATGGATTTCTCAAAGTGACGGGTATTCTCATGATTATCGGCGGCGGACTTAGTATTATTCTAGGTATTATCGCCATGCTGGGCGTGGCTCTGATCGTCTCTGCATTGGGGACGGAGGAGATGTTGGGCTTGCTGATTTTTGCGACCATCCTCTCATTACTGGGCGCAATTGTAAGCTTGGTTGCAGGTATTCTGGGCGTCGCCAACGCAGCCAAGCCGGAAAAAGCAAATATCTGCATCGTGTTCGGTATCCTAGCGGCGATTTTGTCGGTACTGGGGAATGTGCTGACGGCGACCAGCGGCGGCACTTTCAGCGTATTCAACTTGATACTCGGACTGGTACTGCCAGTGCTGTACCTGATTGGGGCATTCCAGAACAAAGCGAGAGTTGTGGCAGTGTGAGACTACGAAGTCATTCAAGGGTTCGCTTACCGAATCCCTGAAATGGATAAGACGCTTTGGGATGGGCGTCTGAAAACTTTGGTGAGGTGATTTGTCTATGAGTAATAAAGTACGATTTGTTTTTGCGGTTTTTGCGGCAATGTTATGCGTGTGCGCACTGGCGGCTTGCAATAGGAAGGAAGAAAACGCTATCCCCCCTTCCACAGGTAATGTAAGTTCTCCGCAAACATCAAGCGGCAGCGAGACTGCGCCTGAACATACACTGCAAACATCAAGCGGCGGCGAGACTGCACCTGAATATACACAAGCGACTACGGAGCAAACGCCTGTTGGCGAGGATATCAAAGAAACAGATACGGCAGAAGAAATGCCCAATATCATGGATATGAGTAATAGCCAGTTGGTAGCATACCTGCTGTCTGAAGTTCCGGAGGCGCAAGAAAGGGTCACCCAAGGTGGCATGGATGCGCTGGTCACCGAGGAGACCACCGAGTTAGGTGGAGTTTGCCGCGACATATGGCTGGGAACAGACCTCGATGGAAAATTCACGCGAGAGATACTCTACACAATCAGTGCATCCGGCCGGATTTATGAATATGATCCATTAGAGGACGCCTGGCAAATCCGAAATAAGGGCGTCCAAACCCAAGTCGCTTATGTGAAGCTGGACGAAGTGGTATCCGACGAATTTGTACAACTTCTTATTGATGGAGTGCAGTGGGTGGATGATAATTCTAAGCCGAACGGCTATGCGATTTATAACGAAACGGAGGATTGGACTTCCTATATAGCCACCATATGGACTGATTGTTATATATGGGTCAATGCTCCGGATGTTGGAATGGAGCTGTATAAAGTCAGCCTAGATAATTTTCTCGGGGAACTCGATGCAAGGGAAGGCATAGTGTTGGCAGACATCACCATCGATAATGAGGGAAGTATCTTGTCCATTTCCGAGCGGTATACGCCGTAATGAAAGCAAATATGATAAAGAAAATAATAAGCTTTGCCGGAATTTTTCTGAACGCTGTGCTGCTTGTCTCTTGTGCGGGGCCGCAAAATCCCCAAAATGGCGGAACCGCTAAAAATATAGCGGATTTCAGCTTCAGTCATTCAGGCTTGTCGAGGGCGGAGATCTATTCCTACAAAGTAAGCAAAACAAATTCGGAAATTCTCGTTCATATTGAATATGGCGCCGGTTATCTTGTCATAGATGAGACAGGCGGCGCATCCGTGCTGGATGCGCTTAACGCGATTGTCGTTAAAAATAATATTGCGGAATGGAACGGCTTCGACGAGGCCAGCCATTCACCGCTGGATGGAAGCGGCTTTGACATGTCGCTGACGCTATCTGACGGAAGTGAAATAACGGCTCGCGGCAACAATCGTTTTCCTCCCGCTTATGATAAGTTTGAAAAAGCTGTAAACGACGTTTTCGCGCCGTTTATACAGAAAGCCGAGGCTGATAGTAGCAAGGAGGAAATGCCCGGAGGCAGAGACGAGTATGCCGACCCGGGTGCGGCGCTCAGCATCATCTCTAAGGATATCGTCAATTTCGAGTGCAGATTCGACTGCTCGAATTTCTATCTTTCAGATGAGAGCCGGAATTACCCGTATTTTTATTGCGTCTTTAGCTTGGAACGGAAAGGCGACAGTGCCCTGTGCAAGACTCAAACCGTTTCAAATCTGGATTTCGAAACGCCACTTGCGGCACTGGACAATCTGCAAGCCCTAATCGACGAATATGACCTTGTAAAGCATAACGGAATATTTAACCACACCAGCGGCTTGCCGGAGGGATATGGGGTGTTTTTCAGCGTGGAATATGCTTCCGGCGAGAAGTTATCCTTCAGAGACAATCAACATGTCATGATCGGGGATAAAGCCACGATGGCTTTGCACGATTTCTTCCAGGACTTGGCGCAGGAAGCGGGACATCGTTTCTTCGCTGATGAAGAAAAGGATATGGACTAACCTGCGCTGATGCGTGGTCACGTTGAACTATGATAAATGCTTTTGCATGAGGAGATTTTGCCTTTGGAGGAAAAAATATGAATGAAACACAGACATTCGAATTTGCATATTTACCGCGCAATGTTGACGAGCTGCAGACTTTGCCGGAGGCGGCGTTATCAACGCCGTATCAAACCGCCGCACTGACGGTTGCGGTGTTGTGCCACTATGGCGATAATCCGCAGGAAGCGGTGGAGATGCTGAATTATCTGAAGGGCCCGCAAGCCCTGTCGAATTATGAACTTCAGTTCCTGCGCGATAGGCTGGTCGGGAAGACCTATAAGCCGTTCTCGTTTCTGGGCGGTGCAACGACACAGAACAACTATACGCCTACGCAGCCCTATCAAATCACCATCTTCGAAGGGCCTTACAGTTTTCAGGAAGCGGGTTATGCCAAACTGATGATTCTCTCTTCCGGCGCTGACAACCCGCGCGAAATCAAATTACGTGAGAAGCCAAGCAGCGGACAGTGGTTTTTGTGGGAAAATTACCTGCTGTCGGATATCCGGGAGCCGAAGTCTGCAGACCCATGGGGATAAAAGCAATCCACAACAGCTGATCGGCCTGTGAATAGTAGCTTCCTCTTAATAGTCGAATCGGAATTCGATACGTTAGCAGTTAAATCTTTTCGATATACTAAATAGGGTTCTTGTTATCTTGGAACCCTTTTTGTTACTGAGGAGGTAAAAGTCCGAATTATTCGGACAAGGACGTTATGAAGAACAAGTTCGATATTATTAAGAATTTACCTAGGATGCATTCCTTTTCTGATTGGTATAAGCAAATCTATAGGCCGGACAACGACTTGCCGGCTTTAGATATTCCCGGCCCTAATGGCTATAGAACCATGCTCTACAACGAGTGCCCGCCGATTATTGAAGAGGTAGAGGCGGTCTTGCGACAAAGTGGTCTAGCCGTAGGCTCTTATGTAGGCATAAAGACAGCCACTTCTCCCCAATTCGTTTTCTGGTTCTGGGCCGCTCTCAAAGCTGGTTACAATCTATTGCTGCTCGATCCTAATGCGACAGAGAACCAGATCAGGCATCTTTTAACAGAAGCCGATGCACGCGCCATTATCGTCGATAAGGATGTATTGGATCCGAATGAAGTCCCCGCGACGGTTCAAATCTATTCCAATATCGACATGGAAGAGCCTCACTCGATCCGTTTGCTTGTAGAATCCACGGAAAAGTCCAAACACGCCAATTCTCCCATGGAACGCGCAGGTGTCCTGAGTTCGGTTGAGGACTATTTCGGAGAATATGTTGTTTTGGGAACCAGTGGCACCACGGGTGCGGCGAAACTTTACGTTCATAGTGGCGCAAGTCTCAGCAATCAATTTACTGCCTTAACGGAAATTGTAAAAGAGACAGATCGCTGGCTACGTCCCTATGAGCAGGAACGTTCGATCGCCATCCTGCCTTTTCATCATATTTTAGGATTTGTAGTTATCTTTTTGCTCTGTCAATTTTTTGAACAAGTTATAGTCTTCCCGAAGAGCAAGGTGCCTGAGACCTGGTTGGAAACATGCCGCAAACGCAGTGTTACCCAGCTGATCAGTGTGCCCCTTCTGTGGAATCATGTTGCGCGCGGTATCAAAGCCAAAGTCAAGGAAGGCGGAGAGAAGCAGGTCGCCAGGTTCGAGAAGTTGATCGACTGGAATATCAGGCTGCAAACGCGCGGACTCTCCTTGCCCTTTTTCCTTAATAATATTCTCAAAGATGTCCGCAGCCAGGTCTTCGGTCCTGAACTGAGGCTTTGTTGTACCGGTGGCGGCCGCATCTCAGAAGATACGCTGCGCTATATGAACGGTATCGGCTTTTTCCTTGTTAACGGCTACGGCCTGACGGAGACGGGAATCATCAGTGTTGAGCGTAGTAAAGATATCCGGAGGCGTATCGACGGCAGTGTCGGTAGCAGCTTTATTGCGGAAGGACTGCGTTTGAACGAAGACAGCGAGATAGAACTTCTCACAGGTTATTTGCACGTTGGCGTATTGCGCGAAGGTGAGTTCATTCCTGCTAATTTCTCCAACAATAATTGGTTCCGGACCGGCGATGTCGCTGATCTGGATGAGAACGGTCGTGTCTTTATTAGAGGCAGACTCAAAGATGTCATCATCGGTGCCTCCGGTGAGAATATCAATCCCGACGATATCGAGTACGAGTTGGGGAGCTTCGATTTTTTCAAAAACTACACAATCCTCGGTATTCAGCAAGGTGACGACGAGAAAGTCATTATGCTTGGCGAGCCGTCCGACACTTTCGATGAGCATACAGCGCTCACTCATTTGCGTGAAAAATTCGCAAAACTGAATTTTACATCTCGCCCCAGCAAGATCTTGTTAAGTGAGGAACCCTTGCCCCTCTCCGCCGCCCTAAAGGTACGTCGCAATTACCTGCGGGAGAAAATCATGGATGGAACTTGGCCGCAGCGGGAGCTGCATCTGAGTGAGAGTGCCCGCGAGAAGGCTGCGACTGAATCTGCCCATATAGAGGCAGAAGAGGAACTTAAGGAGACTAAATTAATGGATAAGAAAGTAATAGATAGCGCTCTGACCAGCGATAAAGAAGAAACGGTAGAGAAAAAACAGCCGAAGGAAGTTTCGGTAGATCGTATCCGCGAGCTGATGGGTGAAGTGCTTTTGCGCCCGGTAGAGGAAATCAGCGCCCGAGACGATTTCATTCATGATCTGGAAGCGGATAGCCTGCAAGCAGTGTCTCTTTTGGCTGCCTTGGAGGATGAATACGAAGTCACTATTGACGAAGAAAAATTCAGTAATCGCCTGACAGCTAAAGTTATCGCAGATCTGCTACGCGCACATCTGGGTGACGGGCAGACTCAGGAAAATCTAAACGAGGTACAGCAGGACACTCATAAGCCGGCAGCCTTTGTCGCTAGCGACAGCATGCCTAGTAGAAGCGATTCGTCCGCAGACCTGCTCACTAGTGAAGAGTCAGGGCGTATGGACAGTTTTGAGAAGACTCGTGAATTCAAGGCCTTTGCCCAAAGGGAGCGGAGCCTGATGCCCATCGTTGAGGCTTTAGGTAATCCTTATTTTATTGCTCATGACTCTCCCTTGCTAGATGTCTCGCAGTATCAGGGCAGAGAGGTGCTGAATTTCGGCTCTTACAACTACTTAGCCATGTCCGGTGATCCGGAAGTGAATCAAGCAGCGACGGAAGCTTTGCTCAAATATGGTACCTCCGCCAGCGGCAGCCGTATCTTGGCCGGCGAAAAGAGCATTCATAAAGAGCTGGAGCAGGCTATTGCACGCTGGAAACATACTGAGGATGCCTTGGTTTTGGTCAGCGGCCATGCGACTAACGTCTCCTTTGTCGGCAATTTCTGCAATCAGCACGATCTGATCCTATACGATGTCCTGAGTCACAACTCGATCAGCCAGGGGCTAGAGATTTCCCCGGCCGCCAGCCGCGCCTTCCCCCATAACGACATGACTGTTTTGGAAGGAATCCTGGAACGCAGACGCGATGATTACGAGAAAGTACTGGTTATCGTTGAAGGTGCGTACAGCATGGACGGCGACGTGGCGCCGGTGCCGGAATTGGTCGCATTGAAGAAGAAGTACGGCTTCTTCCTCATGGTAGATGAAGCTCATTCTGCCGGCGTGCTAGGTGAACATGGCGGTGGTGTTGATGAGTACTTTAATCTTGAGCCGAATGATATTGATATAAAAATGGGCACCCTCTCCAAGACCTTGGGAACTTGCGGCGGTTACCTCGCCGGCAGCGCTGCCTTGATCAATTATCTGCGCTACAATCTGCCCGGCTTCGTCTTTTCAGTCGGCCTCAGCCCGGTCTTAGCCGGTGCCGCGCTTAAAGCGGTAGAGATTATCGAGCGCGACAATAGTCGGGTCAAAGCTCTGCAGAGGAATATCGATGTCTTCATGCGTGAAGCAAAGATCAGAGCTTTCGACACTCCTGCTAGCGGTGAAACAGCGATCATTCCGATTGTTATCGGCGATGATGTGAAGGCCTTTAAACTCAGCATGCAGATGTTGGAAAACGGGGTCTTCGTACCACCCGCAGTTTATCCCGCAGTTCCGCGTGGACAGGCGCGCCTACGTTTCTGCCTGACCTCAGCGCATAAAGAAGAGCAGATAGTAGAAGCCCTGGATCTTTTGGAAAAACTGATCATGGCGAAATAAGATTTTCTTACTAAAAAACAAGGGGGGATTGCAGGCCGCAATCCCCTTTTTTGTGGGGCAGATTCTGCCGGCAATAAAGTGCTCGGTCTTTTACTCAGCAAAGATAACTTTCATTTCTAAAAAGCCTTTAAAGCCGGGCAGCCCGCCCTCGCGCGTGTTTCCACTTTGCTTGTAGCCGCCAAAGGGAGCTGTTCCGAAGGAATGAGCCTGGTTGATTTTAACCTGGCCGGCTCGGATTTGCTTCGCTACTTGGAGAGCGGATTCTTTTTCGCCGAAGACTGCTCCTGACAGGCCGTATTTGCTATTGTTGGCAATCCGGACGGCATCGTCCTCGTCTTCGGCCTCGATAATGACCGCCACCGGGCCGAAGATTTCTTCTTGTGCCAGCCGGTCGTTTTCGTCGACATTTGTGAAGATAATCGGGGAGCAGAAATAGCCCTCTGAATCATCGCAGCTGCCGCTACCGATAAGTACATCTAAGCGTTCCTTGCCATCCTGGATGTATTGAGAGACCTTGGCGAATTGCTTGTCTGTTGCGAGAGATCCCATGAAGGGGTCATCTAGCGGATTTCCAGCCGTGTATCTGTTGAAGATTTTTCGAATTTCGGACTCTAGCTGTTCCTTCACACCCTTCACGACGACAAAGCGCGACAAAGCCGCACAGCTCTGTCCGCTATTGGAAAAGATGGAATTGAGTGCGATTTCTACGTGTGTCGCTAGGTTCGTGTCATCGAGGAAGATCGCGGCGCTCTTGCCGCCCAATTCCAGGCTGACGCGCTTGAGCGAATCGGCGGCCAGCTTGCTGACCTCTTTACCGCCTGCCGTAGAGCCGGTGAAGGAAATCATGTCCACCAAAGGATGGGTCGCGAGGCTGTTGCCGACCTCGCTACCACGCCCGGTGACGAGGTTATAGACTCCGGCGGGCAAGCCGGCCTTTTGCAGGGCTTCTACAACGTGGTAGGCACTTAAAGGGGTGTGCTGGCTGGGTTTGTGAACGACGGTGTTTCCGGCGAGGAGGGCGGGAATCACCTTCTTGATGATTTGGCTCAGCGGATAGTTCCACGGTGTTAGGGCCGCAACTACGCCTACTGGCTCGTATGCTAGCGTGTAGCCATCTGTTTTTTGCTCAAACTCGAAAGTGGCAGCGATTTCAATATCGTGGCTGATCTGCTCCAGCTGGCCGCCGAACTGTCCTTGCTCGCAAAACCATGTGGGGCAGCCCAGTTCGCTTTGGATGCTGGCAATGATCTGCTCCTTGTCGGTGCGCAGATAGTCATGAAAACGTTTCATGATGGCAATGCGTTCGCTGACGGGACTTGCCGACCATTTAGGGAAGGCTGCGCTGGCGGCTGCGACGGCCTGGTTTACATCCTCCGCATTGGAACGAGGGACGCGGGCTATGATCTGTTTAGTGGCAGGGTTTTCTACCTCTAGCCACTTATCGGAATTACTCTTGTGATAGCTTCCATTGATATAGATTTGACGACTTTCCATAGTAATTTCCTCCCAACCCCGGCGAAAAACCGGGGTTTATTAGATTTAATTTTCTACTCTAAGGAGGTACTTGTCGGTATCAATTGGCTAGTCGACCTTAATCGATCGGGACAACAGCGCCTTTCCAGGTCTCGTTGATATAGTCTTTTACGGCATCGCTCTTCAGAGCTTCTACTAAGGCTTGAATGGCGGGCTCATCTTCGCTCCCTGCTCTGACTGCGAGTACGTTCTGATACAGCCCGAGAGTTTCATCATCAAGAACTTCAATGGCGAGAGCATCTTCGGGCGAGAGGCCGGACTGGAGTGCGAAGTTGCCATTGATAACTGCGAAATCCACGTCTTCGAGAGAACGAGGCAATTGTTCCGCAGCCAGCTCTTTAATATCAAGGTTTCTGGGGTTGTCTTCGATATCGAGGATAGTGGCGGCGAGGCCGGCGCCTTCACGCAGTTTGATCAGGCCCTCTTGCTGTAAAACCTTGAGGGCGCGTGCTTCATTTGAGGGATCGTTGGGTACGGCGATGGTAGCTCCGTCAGTTAATTCGTCCAAGGATTCGGTCTGTCCTCCGTAGAGGCAGAGTGGCTCGTAATGAATCCCGCCGACCGAGACCAAGTCCGTATTGTTATTGGCGTTGTAGTCGTTGAGGTAGGAAACGTGCTGAAAATAGTTGGCATCGACGTCTCCGTCGGTGGTGACTTTGTTTGGCAGTATGTAGTCGGTGAATTCTTTGATTTCTACTTCATAACCGTCTTTTTCTAACTCTTTAGCAGCTACGCGCAGGATTTCTGCATGCGGGGTCACGCTGGCAGCGAGCGTCAATTTGAGCTCGTCTTCATCCTTAGAGCAGGCGCTGGCGCCGACGAAGATGAACGCAAGGAGCAGCAGGAGGCTGACGATGCGTGTGAGGCTTTTGCTTGTGTTTTTATTTTGCTTTGACATTTATATATTTTCCCTTCATTTCTTATCAAGTTTTTATATTTGTTGCTTTTATCTTTTATCAATTTTGCGGGCTAGCTTTGTTCCGGCTGCCTGAATGATCTGCACCAAAATTATTATTAGGACAACGGTGACAAACATTGTGAGGTATTCGTAACGGAACAGACCGTAATTATTGGCAATGGCTCCCAGGCCACCTCCGCCGACAAAACCGGCCATAGTCGAATAGCCCAGAATCGTGGTGACGGTAATAGCTGCACCAACGAGCAGAGAAGGTAGGGCTTCGGGCAACACTACTTTTAGGAGGATATTCTTCGTATCCGCGCCCATTGAGTAGGCGGCTTCAATGAGACCGCCATCAACCTCCAAGAGTGAAGACTCAATCATGCGCGCCACAAAGGGTGCTGCACTGATAACTAAAGGAACAATCGCCGCCGGCGTACCGATTGAGGTGCCGACTATAAAGCGAGTAAAGGGCATAATCCAGATCAAGAGAATCAGGAAGGGGATCGAACGCAGGATATTGGTCACGATGTTCAAGACCCGATTCAGCGTCGGTTTAGGCGTAAGGCCGCCCTCAGCTGTCGTGTAGAGCAAGAGCGCTAGAGGCAGACCTAAGACATAGGCGAATATCGCAGAGAAGATGGTCATGGCCAGAGTTTCCAAAGTCCCTTGCCACAAAAGCGGTATCAGAGTACTAATATCCATTGAATTCTCCTTTATTGTTCTTATCGATGGAGTAGGTTAGGCCTTCGCGTTTCAGCAAGGCGAGAACGCGTTCGGCGGCGGTTTCATCGTCGGGTAAAGCCAGAACCATCTGGCCGTAAGTCTTGTCCTCAATGTTTTTGCTGTCCGCGTAGAGAATGTTCACAGGCACCTTGGCCTCGAGGACGATCTTCGAAATAAGTGGCTCTTCAGCCGAGAGTCCGTCGAAAACAAGACGCAAGCGAGCGCCCTCATAGCTGCGATTGAGTAGTTCGCCCCGCGGATAGATCAGCTTGCGCGCGGCTGAGCTTTGCGGCTTTTTGAAAAGCTCCCGCACCGAGCGCAATTCCACAACCCGCCCCTCGTCCATCACGGCCACACGGTCGCAGATATGCTCGACGACCTGCATTTCGTGAGTGACTACGAAGAGTGTAATGCCCAGTTCGCGGTTGATGTTTTTCAGTAGTTCGAGGATGGATTGTGTGGTGGCGGGGTCGAGAGCTGAAGTAGCTTCGTCGCAGAGTAAGAGTTGGGGATCTGTCGAGAGGGCGCGGGCGATGGCGACGCGCTGTTTCTGCCCGCCGGAGAGCTGAGCCGGATAAGATTTCGCCTTATCGCTCAGGTCAACTCGTTCGAGGAGTTCGTGTGCTTTAAGTCGCGCTTTGTCACGCGGCAGGCCTTGAATCTCCAGAGGTAGGGCCACGTTATCGAGGACATTGCGCTGAGCCAGCAGATTAAAATGTTGAAAGATCATCCCCATCTTGCGTCTAGTGGCATTCAGCTCCTGGGGGGACAGCCTGCCTAGGTCACGGTCCTGCCAGATCACGTTGCCGGTGTCGGGTTTTTCCAAACCATTCAACATGCGCAGCAGAGTGCTCTTGCCGGCGCCGGAGGAACCGATCACAGCCAGGATTTCGCCCTGATATAGCTGCAGGTTGATATCCTTTAGTGCCTGTACCTCACCCTCTTTACTGTAAAAAGTCTTACAGACGTTATTAAATTCCGCTATTTGTTTCTCTTGCATGTGTTTTCCTTTTTTGACAATAAAAAAGCCGCCTTCCCGGGCGGCTAAATCACTGTACTAATCTAAGTCTAGAGCGTGATAAGCGAACATACCCGAGCATGCGCAATGATTGCGTTCATCATCATGGACATTCGCAGAGCGTCAACTGAATTCAATTCGAATTTCTGAATATTATTCACTCTAAACCTCATAATTAATAAAAATGCTATCAGCAGTCTAGGCGAGCCGGCTTGAACTTGTCAAGCCGCTCAAAAGCTTTAAGTGAGTCTTTTGCCGAATCTTACAAAAAAAGCAAAATCAGGCAAAAGAATCTGTCTATAAATTTTTCAGTGGCAGAG
>LFRM01272564.1_pt1 | contig 11939 bp, 12 predicted proteins | sample 618341 | NCBI WGS metagenome assembly LFRM01 (sample SAMN03654438, study PRJNA283298) | anaerobic digester metagenome | isolation source: pool of bioreactors CSTR01a, CSTR02a, and CSTR03a thermophilic anaerobic... | place: Denmark: Kgs. Lyngby | collected 2014-05-21
AATCAAAGTGGGCATCAGCTCATGTTTGCTCGGTGCACCGGTGCGCTTCAATGGTGGCCATAAGCAATCGCATCTGTGCAAAGATGTCCTGAGCCAGTATTTCGACTATGTCCCACTCTGCCCAGAACAAGCTATTGGCTTGGGCACACCGCGTGAGCCGATCCGCTTAGTGGGTAATACACAACAACCGCGCGCAGTAGGCACAGTCAATCCCTCTATGGATGTCAGCGCTGCCTTAACCGAATACGGTCAACGTAAAGCAGCCGAATTGACCGATATCTGCGGTTATATTTTGATGCAGAAATCGCCATCTTGCGGCATGCAGCGGGTTAAAGTTTATCAAGACAGTGGGCACACAGCTGAGCATGGTGGTGTCGGCTTATTTGCCGCAGCATTGATGCAAGCGCAACCCAACTTACCGGTTGAAGAAGACGGTCGCCTGAATGACCCGGTACTGCGGGAAAACTTTATCACCCGCGTGTTTGCTTATGCGCAATGGCGTGAACTGTTAAGCAGCGGGCTGACTCTGAAAAAACTCTATGAGTTTCATGCCCGCTATAAATACCAATTGATGGCCAACAGTCCATCCGACTGTACCGCTCTAGGTCGTATGTTGGCTAACAGTCAGCAAGAGCAACTCGATATTCGAGCAGAAAACTATTTCAGCCTATTTATGTCCGCTCTGAAAAAAATCGCTAACCGCGGTACACATACCAATGTACTGCAACATATCAGCGGCTATATAAAAGACTCACTGGATGCCGATGAAAAACGCGAGCTTCAAGCATTAATTACCCAGTATCGCGACAGTATCGTGCCCTTGATTGTGCCTTTGACATTGCTTAAGCACCATTTCAACCGCCACCCTGACCCTTATATTGCTGAACAAGTGTATCTGCAGCCACACCCTGAAAATCTCAGCCTGCGTAATGCCATATAAGTCAGTCAGTGCCGAGTCAAAACTGTCATTCATGCCTTAAAAGATACGACAGTATCAGACGTGAATTAGCACTAGCCACTCAACTCTGTTCGATAAAAAGCAGTGATAACTAACCTTAAAGCAGCAACCCTTTACCTAGATCACTGCAGTTTTTTAATAGCTCAATATTATCCATAACCACCCAGGACGCCTGCATGCAGCAACTTATTTGGTTTCGTAACGATCTTCGCATTCATGACAACACTGCGCTGCACGCCGCATTACAAGCAGGCCCCACTATTGCTGTTGTTTTGCTCAGCCCTGCGCAATGGCAAGAACATGATGATGCAGCGTGCAAGATGGATTTTTGGTTACGTAATTTACGTGAACTGCAGCACAGCTTAGCGATGCTTAATGTGCCTTTACTGATTCGCTCTGCTGAGCAGTGGCAGCAAGCACCTGAAGTATTAAGCCAGCTGTGTCAGGAACTGGATATCAGCGCTGTGCACGTTAATACAGAGTACGGCATCCATGAAAGCCAGCGTGATATCGCTGTGGGTACAGAGCTAGTGGATCAAGGTGTTTTATTTCACAGTCACCTTGATCAAGTGCTGTTTAAACCCGGTAGCGTACTGACGCAAACCGGCACTTACTTCAAAGTGTTTAGCCAGTTTAAAAAAGTCTGCTACCGACATTTATACGATTATGTACCCGAGCGTGTTGCAACGCCTCAAGCACAAACAGCACTTGCGATAACCAGCGATGCCATACCAGACCATATTGCTGGCTTTGCAGCAATCGACGCGGAGCAACAAGCACTCTGGCCTGCTGGCGAACAGGCTGCGCAACAACGCTTAAGCGCATTTGCTGCCGAATCTATTGATGATTATTTAGATCAGCGCGACTTCCCTGCTAAGCCCGGTACCAGCCAGTTGTCAGCCTATCTAGTGGCTGGGGTGATATCAGTCCGCCAATGCCTGCACGCAGCGCTAGCAGCCAACCGCGGCGAGTTTGATTCAGGTAAGCAAGGTGTTATCACTTGGATCAATGAACTGCTGTGGCGTGAGTTTTATACCCATATTTTAGTTGGCTATCCAAAAGTGTCGCGTCACCGCGCCTTTAAGCCAGAAACTGAAGCCTTAGCCTGGCGTAATGCACCCAAAGATTTACTGGCGTGGCAACAAGGCCGTACCGGTTTTCCTATTATTGATGCTGCCATGCGCCAGCTTTTAGCCACCGGCTGGATGCACAACCGCTTACGCATGATTGTGGCGATGTTTCTGAGCAAAAACTTATTGATTGATTGGCGCGAAGGCGAACGCTTTTTTATGCAGCACTTGGTTGATGGCTGCTTAGCGGCGAATAACGGTGGCTGGCAGTGGAGCGCTTCAACCGGAACCGATTCAGTACCCTACTTTCGCGTGTTTAATCCCGTTAGCCAATCGAAGAAGTTTGATCCCAATGGCGATTTTATTCGCCGCTGGGTTCCTGAGCTTAAACACTTGAGCGCTAAAGAGATTCATCAACCCAAACTGCTCAGCGGGTTATTCGGCACCGAAGACTATCCCAAACCTATTGTGGATTTATCAGCTAGCCGCTTGCGCGCTATAGAGGCCTTTAAAAATTTGCCACGGGCAAGTGATATCTAAACGTAAGTAATACACTTATACGTACAGACCACGCGCTATAGATGGCATGGCCTGTACCTACAAGAGCGCAATCTACTCGCGCGACCGCACAAACCCTTTTAAGTCTAAACGGATGAGGGTTGTTTGCGCGCGCGGAAACGATCAAGCACAAATAAAACCAAGACCACCACACTGCTGGGTAGCAGCCAGCCCATTTGCTGCTCAGCTAAAGGTAAACGGCTAAAAAACTCTGGTATCCAAGCGGAAAACCCAGCCGCAGCCAAGCCATCCACTAGACCAAACACTAAGGTCACCAGCATGGTACCGCGAAATATCAGCGCACTTGAGTTCCAGCAACGATTGAGCAAACTCAAGACCACCAGCACAATCGCCAACGGATACAAACCTGTCAGCACGGGTATCGACACTTTAATCAGTTGCTCTAGGCCTTGGTTAGACACCAGCCAACTGAACAGCACAAAAAAGATCACTACATATTTATAAGCGATATTGAGCAGTCCGCTAAAAAACTCACCACAGGCCACCAGCAAACCCACTGCCGTAGTTAAGCAGGCTAAAGCAATCACTAGCGCCAGCAACACATTACCCATAGGGCCAAATGCATGCTGCACATAGAGCGCTAAAACCTGACCACCGTTTTGTGCTTCGCTGGCAATGCCCTGACTGGTAGCACCTAAATAAAAGAGTGATAAATAAACTGCTGACAAACCCACTGCTGCAATCAAGCCTGCATAAATCGAATAGCGCGTGACCAAGCGCTCAGACTCTACCCCTTTACTGCGCAGTGCGCTGGCAATCACCACACCAAAGGCCAAGGCCCCCAGCGCATCCATAGTCAGATAGCCATGTAAAAAGCCTTGTAAAAAAGCTTCTTGCTGATAGATCGCCACTGCTTGCCCTACCGCGCCAGCAGGCATCAGGAATGCAGCACCACCTAACACCACTAATGCCACCAATAAAACAGGCGTGATCAGCGTACCGATGCGGTCAATAATTTTATTCGGCGTAATGGCTAAATACAGAACTAAGGCAAAGTACGCTGTTGAATAGAGCAATAAACCCAGACTGCTGTTACCAAAAAAAGGCACCACACCAATCTCATAGGACACCACAGCCGTACGCGGTGTCGCAAAAAAAGGACCAATCGCCAAATACACCGCCACGGCTAATACCGTGCCAGCCGCTTTACCCAGCGGTAGTGTCAAAGCGGTTAAACCACCGCCAACACGGGCTAATGCCACCACCGTTAGCAACGGCAAACCCACGCCCGTCAACAGAAAACCCAATGCAGCCCGCCACACGGTACTACCTGCAGCTAAACCTGATTCAGCAGGAAAAATAATATTCCCCGCGCCTAAAAACAGTGCAAAAGTCATAAAGCCCAATGCAAATACATCACGCCCACTAAACTGGGATGATGCCGCTGTGGTGGTATTCATGGGTGCCCTTAAGCTGATATAGCGAATTAAGCCGACAAGTCTAAAGCACTGGGCATCAGGTAGAAAGCAATTAAGGGCCACGCAGCCTTTACACACACGCTGCGTCGCTATGGCTTTAGAGAGCCATATTCAACACTCTGGCTTATCCCATACTCAAGTTCAGCCGCACAATAAAGCACCCACGACTTAAACTTAGGGTCAGATGCCACACTTAGCTATAGTGAATTGCCAACCAAACGGTTGGTGTATCGGGGTCTGTCCAAGCCACTTTATGTTTAGTGTGTGCAGGAATATTGAAGTAAGTTCCCGCCACTAGATGCACAAGTGCCTGATGTTCCACCTCAATTGTCGCTGCGCCTTTAAGAACAATCACCCACTCATGCTCACTTTGATCATACCAACCTGTTGGTGGTGAAGAATGACCTTGAGAGATGATGCGCTCTATCTTTATATTTTTCCCAGTGACAATAGTTTCAAACAGTTCATCACTTATTTCATTGGGTAAAGATGCAAATATATTGCTAGTGGTTTGGCTCATATACTCTTCTCAAAAAGCCTAAACAAAGGCTATTAATGCCGCATCTTTTGGTGTTGCAAAGACTGCTGTACCGAGAATTCTTCAGGCGACAGTTTGAATTTACTCATGATTAATTTACGCCCTCTCGATCATCAATCAGTTATAGATGATCACCAATCCGCGCTCATAATCGCTTGGCTATGCGCCCTGAACCTCGATAAACCATTTTGGATGCATCTCATTAAAGTCCGTGCGGATATTACTGGGCAAGTAACTTGCTGAATCCAGCACAACAGCTTGGCCATCAATGCGCTTGAACACAACCCAATGCCAGAAATCCTTACCGTCGTTTTGATGATGCTTAATGGATAGCAATGCCAAGTCAGGTAGCGCGTCCCATGACTCAAAAGGTATTTCATCAGTCGATGTTGTCACGTCTGAAGCGCTCAACATACGCCTGACATATCGAGTATCTGACCACAACGTTGTGTCTTGCGCATAAATACCCATAACGTTTGCGATGGCCTTCATTTCTGCATAGGTCTTACCCACAATATTAGCAACAGAAGCAATTCCACAGCCGGTGGCTTCTTCCTGTACAACGGGCTGCAACATTTTTGACTCCTTAATTCATAAAGCAGAACGTAGCGGAGGCCGAAAACCATCAGCCTCCATACTTTACGAGCGAATAAACTCAGATATCGCACAGGCGTGAGGCGTTTTATCATCTTTCAAGCCCGCCTTAACGCCGGCTTGATTGAACTCAGGTTGGTTTTGACTCGCTTTCAACTTACCAGTCAACTTCTCAATCTCAATTTCAATACCAATAATTCCACGCATCAAACCTTCGGTGTACTCCTGTGGCGCATCATCAACAGCCCAAGGCTCTGCTCGCCCTACTTCGTGCTGATGAGTTAACTGACACAGGTGTTCCTTCAGCCATAGCGGATCCTGAATAACCTGAGCATGGCCTTCAACATGTATAGCTAGGTAATTCCAAGTGGGCACAACACGACCGGAGTCTGCTTTGGTGGGGTACCAGGAGGGGGACACATAAGCATTTGGCCCCTGAAAAATCGCCAAAACACAACGGCTGTTTTCAATTCGCTCCCACACTCGATTACTACGTGCCAGGTGACACTGCAACGAGCCAAGCGAGCCGTCTTCCTCAACGCTTAAGTAAAAAGGTACATGATTGACTTCGATACCTTGATCATCAGCGATCACCAACATTCCAAAGCTATAATCGCGAATATACTGATAAAGTTTCTCTGTATCATCTTCTTTAAAGTGATTGGGTACGTACATTTAACAACGACCTTCTTATATTTTTTATTCAGATAATGACTTGCACCACGGCACTAGGTACAAGCTTCAACGCTCACACTACTGCAGCGTATTGAAAACATATAACGCTAAAAACCACATTTATCTAGCTAAATATATTGATTAGCTTACTATGCGCCACCGCAAATATTTCAATCAAAACAATTAGGCCCATATGTCTGCTAACGCACTCTATACCGACCTTTCCGGCTATTACGATTTAATGTGCGCGGATATCGATTACCACGCGCAAAGCCACTCCATTCGCAGACTGCACCAGATTTTCGGTAACGGTGGACAGACGCACCTTGATTTAGCTTGCGGCACCGGCCCGCATATACGCCACTTTATTGATTTTGGTTATGAAAGTAATGGGCTTGATATTAATCAGCCGATGCTCGATATCGCACAAACCCGCTGCCCTGAAGCTCAGTTTTCTTTACAAGACATGAGCGATTTCAAGGTCGCTGAGCCCTTAGATTTAATCACTTGTTTTTTGTATTCCATCCATTACAGCGATGGTATTGAAAAACTCAAAGAATGCATCGCTAGCGTACATCGCGCCTTAAAAAAGGATGGTGTTTTCTGCTTTAACGTGGTTGATAAGAACAAAATCGATAACAGCTTATGTGTCAGCCATACAGCTCAACAAGAAAACGATATATTTAGATTCAGCTCAGGCTGGAATTACTGCGGCCACGGCGAGAAAAAGTCACTCAAAGTCAGCATTGAAAAAACCACAGCTGCTGACACGCAAATCTGGCATGACGAACACCCCATGGTGGCTTTCAGCTTTACTGAGTTAATAGACGCCTTAAAGCCTTACTTTGAAGTTCATGTATTTGAGCATGACTACGAGAAAATCGTCCCTTGGGATCAGACCTCAGGCAATGCTATTTTTACCTGCGTGAAGATTTAGAGCCTGAGCAAGATGACTCAATAACGAATCGGCCAGAGCAGTCTGTTCTACTTTAACTACTGCGTAGCCTCCACAGTGATCATTTTTATTCCCGTGATAATCAGCGTAATACCTGCCGCTTTATTAATAAGATTGATAACCCAAGCTTTCATCTGTTTTTTTGCTAACTGTGCGCCCATACGGCCAAACATGCTGTAGACCAGTACATCGGCTAAAAAGCAAGTGAGTCCCATCAGGAATATTTGAAATATTAAAGGCTCATTGGGATCAACAAACTGCGGCAACAGTGCAGAGAAATACAGCAGCGCTTTAGGGTTGGATAACTGAATCAGTAGGCCTTGTGAAAAGGCTTTCATAGGATTGATGTTAGTAGTCTGCACATCAATTTTAATGGCTCCCGCTTTGCTAAAAATGGCCGACGCACCCAGAAACAGAAGATAAGCAACACCCAGCCATTTAATAATAGAAAAAACCAGATGTGACGCTACCACCAGCGATGCAATACCTGTCGCCGACAATATAAAAAACAATACATCAGCACTGGCCACACCAAGAACACTTAAAAAGGTTAACTTTGAGTTATTGGCAGCCCCTTGTTTAGCTACAGTGATCGCCGAAGGCCCGGGAACCAAAATAAGCATCACCGTTGTCACCAAAAAGAAAAGATAGAGTTCGATATTCATTTTTTTCCTTTATTTTTTAATGCAAAGCAAGAGAAAAACAGTTCGATCAGCTCAAATCAATACATCATCTGCCTTGCAACAGCCCATTCTCATACATAAGCTTCCTGCGGAATCAAAGCCAACAAACCAGTCATCTCAATATGCTCACCGGCCTGCGATAGCACAGCAGACACGCGCCCGCGATGATGGGTTTGATAATTGAAAAAATGCAGAATAAGACTGGAGTATTGCTTTTGGGAGGGAACTCCTTGGGTGCTGTAGTAGCTGAGAAAACTATCTAGATCTCTGCGAGAAAGTTGAGTAACCCAATTAACAATTTGCTGATCTAACCAAACACGATGCTTTGCTAGACAACTTATATCATTAAAAAAATTCTGACCCAAGCCGATTGGACTGGGAAGATCGGCAACCGCATGCAAAGCGCTAGAGGAGGATGGGTGCGTAGCAAAGCGCTTAAGCCAAATCGTATCGCCAACCATTAAGTGATTGAGCATACCCTGAATCGAGCCGAAAAAAGCACCACGATCTCTGTCTAATTCTATTGCAGAAAGACGACTGGCTGCGGCATACACCTTAGCGTTTTTCAGCTGATTATAAGTTGCCAGCATTTCAAAGTGGTATTTGAGACTCATCAGAGATCCTTCTCATAACTATTATTTCCTTTAGTAGAGCTCGTAGCACTACATAAAAACTTTACTGCCCCAATATAAGCCACAAGGTGACACATACTCAATACTATTTATATAGCACTTTCTGTCAGGTAATTTACAGGCCCGGTATGGCTAGCGGCACAGGCTGCTGGCGATAGAACTGACACAGTAGCCTATACACCTCAGGCATATGCTCTTTCATATGCTTAGGCGCCTCAAAAAAAGCCTCACTGCACACTGCAAAAAACTCTGCTGGACTTGTTAAACCGTACACATTGATAGGTAAAGGGCGCTCCTCTTGCAAGTCATTCTGCAAGCGCTGCCACGCCGCAGTAAAAATACCGCGCCATTCGCCCGAGCGCATATCAGGATGCATGGGCGGTGCACCGTTGGCACCATCACGCAGCATATCGAGTTTGTGCGCTACCTCATGAATCACCACGTTACTGGCCTTACCGTTACTGGCATGCGCCCCTGTGTTACTCACCGCTTGCCACGATAAAATTACAGGACCACGAAACCACGCTTCGCCACTCAAGCCGGGCCCTTTAGCATGCACCACTCCATCGGCGGTACGATAAGAGCGATTAGGCACAAAACCACCTTCGTAAATAATGATGGTGTACCAACTGTCGTACCAATCTAAACCAAGTTGCAAAATAGGTACGCAGGCCATGGTGGCAATTTTTATGCACATGGTGTCAGTAAACTCAAAACCAGCGCCGGAGGTGAAGGTTTTGCGAGCAAGAAAACGAAATGTCATATCACGCAGCGCATCGCGCTCAGCGCCTTGATAGCGCTGCATGACCGGCCAATCAGCTATAGCTGACTCCCATTGCTGCGCGGTCAAACCCATTTTTTTAACACGTCTATTATCACGCCAGTTGCGCAATCGCTTAAACATAGTTCACTTACGCTCTATAGAACACTGATCGGATGAACTATATAGCAACGGCTGTTTAATATTCGATCAAACTTATGCACCCAGCTCTTTGCGTGCGTTATTCTCGCCTGACAGCTCGCTTAATAGCGCGATGTTGTTCTGAATAAATATCGCACCGTTATGCTTTTCATCTTTCGCGCTATAGACCAAGGTGACCTGCCCTTTTGCCAGCTCGCTTTTTAAGATCTGGATGGCTTCGCTATGCTCTTGCAGCTCCTGAAGATAGCGTTTTTTAAACTCTTGCCATTGGCTTGAATCGCGAGCAAACCATTGGCGCAACTGCGTGCTGGGCGAAATATCTTTGAGCCACAGATCAACACGTGCTTTTTCCTTGGTTAAGCCTCGCGGCCACAGTCTATCAACGAGGATGCGTGTCCCATCCTCGTCGCGCGGCACTTCATAGACTCGTTTTATTTTGATACTCACGTCACGCTCCGTATTCAACATTAATAACCTGAAAACTCCTCTGTACGGATATTATCGACGTCGACACCCGCTTTCATCAGCATTTCCAGCATGGCATTCACCATAGCTCGTGGGCCAACGAGGTAGTAGATAGGCACAGTCAAATCATCAATATATCTCAACAACATATCTTTATTGATAAATCCGGTCTCGCCATCCCACTCGCGGCTGGATTTATCCATCTGCGTCATCGTACCCACAAAAATGTAATTTGGATTTGTCTTCTGAGCGTCCATCAACTCATCCAAGAACACTGCATCTTCAGGTCTTTTATTGGAATCAAATAGAAAAATCTTATGTGAAAGTGTGTCATGTGCCGCTTGCAGAATAATACTTCGAGCAGGCGTCAGTCCGATGCCGCCGGTGAGAAAAACAGCCGGAACACTTTCATTATTGTGCAGCGTAAACGAGCCATGCGGCGCGTCCAGTGTCAGCTCTGTACCAATCGGCATAGTTTTTAATACGCGCTTAAACGCGGTATCACGCATGCGAGTGGCAAACATTAATCTATCTTCATACGGCGCATTCGCCAGAGTAAAGGTGCGGATATTGTCCTCGGCATCCGTTTCGCTAGGGTCAATCAAAGTGAGGTCAGCGTATTGGCCCGCTTTATGGGTAAACCCTTGTGGCTTTTCAAAATAGAACGCCATGGTGCCATCAGCGATTTCTTGCCTGCTTTCTAACTTAACTGTATAGACGGGCATGATCAAATCCTCTTTGTTCGTGGTGTCATTATGGCTTGCGAAGCGAAAGAATATTGAGCCAAACCAGCTGATAGAACCAGCCTGAACGCCTTGCAAGCCACTGCGTGATATTAACCTGCCAAAATATGCCGCCAGCCTGTAATAACCACTTTGACTGAGCTCGCCATACTCTCGCAGGTTTCCTTTTTCACTTAAGTATAGAAGTACTGCAATTGCAGGAGAAACTCAAGAAGAGAGATATGATGTGCAGCGTAAAAACCACTTTCTTGATCAATATCAAACAGCATAAAGCAGTCTGCTGTGAAAACTCTCGAATCCGTCAGATACCGCTATGAACGCCTTCAAGCTGATGCGAGCCGAATGCCCTGCCCTATAAAACCGCGTCATGTTTAGGTAGTCTTCTGCTCAACGTATATGGAGCACGTTTTCATAATGCTCTTCATCAAAACAGTTAAAAACCAAGAGAGATTTTAAAGTGACTGACGATCTATATCAAAAAGGTATCAACAAAATCCAAGAACTGACCGCATCACCGGATGACAACCCAACAGGTGAAATGGATATCGGTGAGGCATTTAAAGATATCGCGCCAGATTTAACTAAATATGTCGTGGAGTTTGCTTTTGGCGAAATCTATTCGCGCCCAGGGCTGGATAACAAACAAAAAGTACTGACGACCATTACCGCTCTGGTAGCCCAAGGCAGGCCACAAGTCGGCATGCATATCAAAACAGGGCTAAAAGTTGGCCTAACACCAGAAGAGATTGTTGGCTGCATTATGCACCTGATCCCTTACACAGGGTTCCCAAGTGTTTTGAATGCTTTAACCGTGGCTAAAGATATCTTCAAAGAACTTGATCTAACAGTTGATACATCCGTTTTTAAATAAAAGAGCACAGCGCAGCGCTTCAGCACTGCGCTTTTTATGCTTGGCTTATATGAGCCAAGCAAGCCTGTTTCTTGCTCTAAATATCTTTAGAAAAGCTGGCTAAATCCCTTACTATTTGTAAGTCTTCGGGTATTTGCAACACATGCTCGGCTCTAGAAAGTGCCAAGCGCGAATGGTGTAGCGCGGCCTCACGCATCGCAAGATCCCCGATCGACACCAATGACTCAAGTGCCTTTTGTAGCCGACCGGCCACTTCTATTGCGCCAGCGCCGTCACGAGCAATTGCAGTAAAGGCATCATCAAACATATCCCGTATCGCTATCTCGGGCACCTCAACACGATCATTATCACGTTCTTGCGCATCACCCTCTTCAAGCGGTTCGCACCACAGCGCAAACAACCGCACAAAAACGCCAATAATATAGATGGCAGTACCCGGATCGTTCACTGCCGGTGATAAGGCGCGTCCGGCGATTTCAGCAAGAACGACTAGGCCAAAACGTGGATCTTCCTCAAATTTTCTATCATCGCCAATAAAAAAAGCCTTGGCGATCTGACTGATATCAATATCTTCTACAACACCGGAATCGGGGGTGATAAAGGCCAGTGCCCGACCTGGAGCGGAAAACGTGCCAGGCAAAGCAGTCAAGGTGATGCGTACCTGTAATTTTTCCGCGTAGCCCTGCAAGGCATCAACATTAATCTGCTGTACATAACCTATGGACGCCCCATAAATATGCTGACTAGCATTGAGAGGTGCTCGTCCCGCAGAAGCACCGCCAAGGGTGCGAGAGCGACGGCGGCGTTTAAACGCATCAGTCGTCGCGGCTTCAACC
>LFRM01114105.1_pt1 | contig 11937 bp, 9 predicted proteins | sample 618341 | NCBI WGS metagenome assembly LFRM01 (sample SAMN03654438, study PRJNA283298) | anaerobic digester metagenome | isolation source: pool of bioreactors CSTR01a, CSTR02a, and CSTR03a thermophilic anaerobic... | place: Denmark: Kgs. Lyngby | collected 2014-05-21
GCGGCGTTCCAGTAGAAGAAACAGTAGAAGAACCAGAAGAGTAATTCATTTTGAAATCTTGAACGATAAAATTAAGGGCTGAGACGAAATTTGTCTCAGCCTTTCTTTTTAATCACTGAATCAAAAGGCTTAGCATAGATAATTTGATTGACAGTAGCGGTTACAAAGTTTAGAATTGAATTATATGTTGCTTGTAAGAAAGCGCATATAAATAATAACTATTTTTAATTTAACGACAAATTGAATAGATACGGAGGTGAAACGATGGAATGGATGTACGTTGCCTTCGCTGCTATCATAGCCTTGCTTTTAGGTGTCGTTATCGGGTATACATATCGGAAATCGAATCATGAAAAGGAAATCGCTGGCGCTAACAATACAGCAGAAGCTATTCTGGAAAATGCTGAACGAGAAGCTGAAACCAAGAAAAAAGAAGCTATGTTAGAAGCGAAGGAAGAAGGCCAAGAATATCGTTCCGCTATCGAGGCAGAATTGCGCGATAGAAGAAACGAACTGACCAAACAAGAAAATCGACTAATCCAAAAAGAAGAAAATTTGGATAAAAAAGATAATAATTTCTCCAAACGTGAAAAAAATATCGAGCAAAAAGAAGAAAATCTTGTTAAGCGCACGCAAGCGTTGAAGAATGAAGAAGATCGAATCCAGGAAATTATCGAGTCACAACAGAAAGAACTGGAGCGAGTAGCGACACTTTCGAGAGAAGATGCTAAAGCAATCATCATGAAAGAAATGGAAGACCAATTAACTAATGAACGTGCAATCATGGTTAGGGAATCTGAACAACAAGCCAAAGATGAAGCAGAAAGAAGAGCGAAGAATATTATTCTTCAAGCGATTCAAAGAAGCTCTGCGGATATGGTTTCAGAAACAACTGTCTCAGTTGTTATTTTACCTAATGATGACATGAAAGGGCGTATCATTGGACGAGAAGGTCGTAACATCCGAACACTTGAATCGTTAACAGGAATTGATTTAATTATCGATGACACACCTGAAGCGGTAGTGTTAAGTGGATTTGATCCAATACGTCGTGAAGTTGCCAAAATGGCATTAGAAAAACTGATTCAGGATGGACGTATCCATCCCGCTCGAATCGAAGAAGCTGTTGATAAAGCTCGTAAAGAGATGGATGAAAGAATCCGTGAAATTGGTGAACAAGCCGCATTTGAGGTTGGAATCCATTCACTGCATCCAGATTTGATTAAGATTCTGGGGCGGATGTACTTTAGAACGAGCTATGGTCAAAATGTCTTGAACCATAGTATTGAAGTCGCTAAACTTGCTGGTATTATGGCGAGCGAGCTAGGTGAAGACTCTACACTTGCGAAACGCGCCGGATTGCTTCATGACCTTGGTAAAGCTCTCGATCATGAGATCGAAGGTTCTCACGTTGAAATTGGAGCTGAAATTGCGCAAAGATACAAAGAAAATGGTGTTGTTATTAATGCTATCGCATCCCACCATGGCGATGTCGAAGCAACAAACATCATCTCTGTCCTAGTTGCAGCAGCTGATGCATTGTCAGCAGCGAGACCGGGAGCACGAAGTGAATCTTTGGAAAATTATATTCGTAGATTGGAACGATTGGAAGGTATTGCGAACGAATTTGAAGGCGTTGATTACAGCTTCGCTATTCAAGCGGGTCGCGAAATCAGAATTATGGTGAAGCCTGAATCTGTAGATGATGCTCACGCTATTTTGATGGCACGCGATATTAAATCAAAAGTCGAAGAAGAATTAGACTATCCGGGACACATAAAAGTTACGGTTATACGCGAAACAAGAGCAATTGAATATGCAAAATAATGAGGCAGAGCGTAAGCTCTGTCTTTTCTATTTGTCCCGTCTATTTCGAACGATTTTATGTTAAACTAAATAAATGAATGAGTATAAGAGAAGAGGCCTATATAATTATGAAAGTGTTATTCGTAGGGGATGTAGTTGGTTCAATTGGTAGAAAAATGTTGATTGAATCCTTGCCCGCACTAAAAGCAAAATACCGTCCACAACTGACGATTGTAAATGGAGAAAATGCAGCAGCTGGCAGAGGGATTACAGAAAAAATATACAAAGAATTTCTTCAAGCAGGCGTTGACGTGATTACCATGGGAAATCATACTTGGGATAATCGTGATATTTTTGAATTTATTGGAAACGAAAAAATAAAAATGATTCGTCCCGCGAATTTCCCAGAAGGAACACCCGGACTAGGTTATAAGATAATTCAGATTAACCAACATAAAATTGCGGTTATAAACGTTCAAGGCCGCGTATTTTTGAACGCATTGGACGATCCATTCCGCAAAATGGATGCTATTCTAGAAGAAATTGGCGACGAAACGAACTGTATCTTTGTTGATTTCCACGCCGAAGCAACAAGTGAAAAACAAGCAATGGGTTGGTATTTAGATGGGCGCGTATCTGCCGTAGTAGGAACGCATACGCATATTCAAACGAATGATGCACGAATTCTTCCGCAAGGAACAGCCTATTTAACGGATGCTGGAATGACAGGCGCTTACGATAGTATTTTAGGTGTAGAAAGACATATTATTTTAGAGAAGTTCTTAACGCAACTTCCTGTTCGACATGAAATCCCTGAAGAAGGCCGAAAACTCCTTAGCGGTTGCTATATTGAAATAGACGATCGTACGGGGAAAGCAACAAAAATTGAAAATATTCTAATCAATGAGGACCGACCATTTGGGAGTGACTATTAGTGGAAAATCAGCAATACACGATTGAAACGAAAATTGACCAAGAATTAGAGCAGTTGATAGATTTGCTTACAGAAAAAGATGAAATCATTACATTTAAAACAGCAGAAGAAAATATTACTCACAATAAATGGATTCAAGAGAAAATTGAAAAGATTAAAGAAAAACAAAAAGATCTCGTGAACTTTGAATATTATGAAAAACCGCAAGCATATAGAGAAACATTAAATGAAGTTGAAGCATTAAATAACGAAATTGATAGAAATATTTCGGTTCAAAAGTATAGAACGTCATTGGCTGAAGCAAACGAGATCGTCCAACATCTATTCAAACAAATCCAGAGTGAGATAGATTCAATAAATAATTGAGGTGAAAGCATGCCACAAAAACCAAAACATACGCCAATGATGGAACAATATCTGGCAATAAAAGAACAATATCCCGACGCTTTCTTATTTTACCGTTTGGGAGATTTTTATGAATTGTTTAACGAAGACGCAATTAATGCAGCAAAGATTTTAGAAATCACATTAACTAGTCGCAATAAAAATGCTGACAATCCGATTCCTATGTGTGGCGTTCCATACCATGCTGCAAAAGAATATATACGCAAGTTGATTGACAGTGGTTACAAGGTTGCAGTGTGTGAACAGATGGAAGATCCCAAAACGACGAAAGGGATGGTCAAACGAGAAGTTGTCCAAGTCCTGACACCAGGTACCTATATGGGTGAAGTGAACGGAGATGGTAAAAAAAACAACTACCTCGTTGCTCTTGAAAAACAGGGTTCTGAGTACGCCTTGGCTTATACGGATATCGGGACCGGTGAGACACGCGTCACGCTATTAGAGAACGAAGATGCGGTCTTGAATGAAATTCAGTCAGTACAAGCTAAAGAAGTAGTCGTTCAATCAGAAGCTCAATACCCTGTTATTGAAACGTTGGAAACACGATTAGGAATTATTATCTCCCGTCAAAATGGAAAAATTGAAGATCCGATTCTGACGGTTGTATTGGAAGATATTACGGAACTGTTTTGTCAAGATGTATTAAGACTATTGATTAGCTATTTATCGCATACGCAAAAAAGAAGTCTTTCGCATATCCAGAAAGCAATCCGCTATAAATCCGATCAGTTTTTAAAGATGGATACGTACGCACGCCGAAACCTAGAGTTGACAACTTCAATTCGTGACCAACAAAAAGCGGGAAGTCTTCTGTGGTTGATTGACCGAACAAAAACAGCAATGGGCGGACGGAAATTAAAACAATGGTTGGAAAAACCATTAATCAGTGAGCAGGCAATTCGGAACCGGCAATTGATGGTGCAATCATTACTTGCCCATTATTTTGAGAGAATGGATATTGCACAGGCGTTGTCATCTGTTTATGACTTAGAGCGTCTTGTTGCCAAGATTTCATTTGGAAACGTCAATGGTCGTGATTTAATTCAACTGCAACGCTCATTGGAGCAACTTCCTGTATTGAGACAAATTTTGGAAGCAACCGGTGATTCTATTTGGGAAGCAACCTTAAAGCAAATGGCAGAAATGCCCGAAGTGGTCGCTTTAATTAATCAAGCCATCGTAGAAGATCCACCTATCTTAATAACGGACGGAAATATTATTAAAGACGGCTATAATGAAAAACTGGATCAGTATCGCGATGCCATGACCAATGGTAAAAAATGGATTGCATCCCTTCAACAATCCGAACGGGAAAAAACAGGTATCAGAACACTGAAAATAGGATTCAACCGCGTTTTTGGCTATTACATTGAAGTATCAAAAGCGAACGTTCCAAACTTGCCAGAAGGACTTTATGACCGTAAACAGACCTTGACGAATGCAGAGCGTTTTATCACGCCGGAATTAAAAGAAAAAGAACAAATTATTTTGGAAGCTGAAGAGAAATCAGCAACGTTAGAATATGAGTTGTTTTTAGAAATTCGTGATCAAGTAAAAAAACACAGCAAACAATTGCAGCTACTGGCGAAATGTATTTCCGAATTGGATGTCTACCAGAGTTTTGCTGAAATTTCGGAAGAAAAACATTATGTACAACCAGAAATTTCCTCGCAAACGAAAACGATCCATATCGTGAACGGACGCCACCCTGTAGTAGAAGAAGTGTTGGGCAAAGAAAAATACATCGCGAATAATCTGATTATGGATGAACAAAATGACATCTTATTAATAACCGGACCAAACATGTCGGGTAAGAGTACGTATATGCGTCAATTAGCGTTAATTGTTATTCTGGCCCAAATCGGCTGTAATGTTCCTGCTGAACAAGCAGAATTGCCGATTTTTGATCAAATCTTTACGCGTATTGGTGCGGCAGATGATTTATATTCAGGCCAAAGTACTTTTATGGTGGAAATGGTTGAAACCAACCAGGCTCTACAATATGCAACTGATAGAAGTTTGATTTTGTTCGATGAGATTGGAAGAGGGACCGCCACCTTTGATGGTATGGCTTTGGCTGAAGCGATTATTCGTTATTTGCATGGTTCAGGAAAAGGAAAAATGCTGTTTTCTACTCACTATCATGAATTGACAGTGTTGGAACATGAATTATCGGCGTTACGTAACGTTCACGTTGGTGCAATTGAACAAAACGGTGAGTTAGTGTTCTTGCATAAAATTATGAATGGTCCGGCTGATAAGAGTTATGGTCTACATGTTGCTAAGTTGGCTGGTATGCCGGATGCCTTATTGGTGGAAGCAAAACGTATTTTGGAGCGCTTGGAAAGTAATGAGAAAGCTCCACCAGTGGCAGATGACAGCCAACAACTCTCCCTTTTTAGCGCGAGTCAAATGGATATGAACGAGAAGCAAATCATTAATGAAATTTCAGATTTTTCTTTAGAAAATAATTCCCCGCTACAGGTGATGAACCAAGTCAATGACTGGAAGCAATTATTGAAAAAGAAATGAGGATGATAAAATATGGCAACAATAAAAACATTATCTGAGCAACTATCCAATCAGATTGCTGCCGGAGAAGTAATTGAAAGGCCATCCTCAGTAGTAAAAGAATTGGTTGAAAATGCGATTGATGCTGGAAGTACGCAAATCGATATTTTGATTGAAGAAGCAGGCTTGAAAAAAGTTCAAGTCAGTGACAACGGGAACGGCATCCATCCTGATGAAGTGATGCTAGCTTTTGAACGTCATGCTACCAGTAAAATATATACAACTCAGGATTTATTCCGGATTCATTCCCTTGGTTTCCGGGGTGAGGCCTTACCCAGTATAGCTTCTGTCTCCAAGTTGACACTTGAGACCGCGACAACCGACTTACCTGGTAAGCATGTCTACATCGAAGGGGGCACCCTTGTGGAGGAACGTATACACGGTGCCAGAAAAGGGACAACCGTAACAGTCGAGAGTCTCTTTTATAATACGCCGGCACGCTTGAAATATATTCGGACAGTCCAAACCGAATTAGCTAGTATCTCGGATATTGTGAATCGTCTGGCACTTAGTCATCCGCAGATTGCCTTTCGCTTAATCAACGAAGGCAATCAGATGCTGCGTACTTCTGGCAATGGCGATTTAAAACAAGCTATTGCCGGTGTATATGGTACCGATGCAGCCCGAAAAATGCTAACACTCGCGTCTGAAGATCTTGATTTTAAGGTGAGTGGGTTTGTTAGTAAGCCGGAATTGACCCGTGCCAGTCGTAATTATATGACATTTGTATTGAATGGGCGGTATATCCGAAATTACAACTTGCAAAAAGCGATTGTAGAAGGTTTTGGTTCGCGCTTGATGATCGGACGCTTTCCGATTGCAGTAATTATCATCGAAACTGATCCGTTGCTACTGGATGTTAACGTTCACCCTTCAAAAAAAGAAATTCGTATCAGCAAGGAAAGTGAGCTCTCCGCTCTAATCATCAGAGCTATTCAAGCTGCCTTGAAAGAAGTTGTTTCGATTCCAAGTGGATTGGATAATCTATCATTTAAACGGAAGCCAATGGAAGAAGCCGTTCAGCATGAACAAATGCAAGTAGCCTTTACTCCTTCGCCTGTGCGTGAGGAGTCGCAACGGCTTGAGCCAACCTTTGTACCAAAAGAAGTCGTGGAGGAAACGGTAGAGCCTTTAGCAGATAATCACGACTACACGCCACCTGAGAATCACGACGAAGCTATTCTGGAAACTGTTAAGAAAATAGAAAACGAAGGGGAAGTCACACGTACATTCCCAGAGCTCTATTATTTTGGACAGATGCATGGGACGTATCTCTTTGCGCAAAATGATAACGGATTATACATGGTTGACCAACACGCCGCTCAGGAGCGAATTAAATACGAGTATTACCGTGATGAGATTGCAAATGTAGCCCGTGATCAACAAAGCTTACTTATTCCGATTACAGTTGATTTAACTATGGATGAATTTTTGAAAGTGCAGGATAATCAAGATAAATTAGAGGAAATTGGTATCTTCCTGGAGCCGTTTGGGAAACAAACCTTCCTTTTATCCCAGCATCCAACATGGTTTAAGCCGGGACAGGAAGAAGGGATCGTCAATGACATCGTACAGATGGTTCTGACGGATGCGTCCTTATCAGTAAGAAAATTGCGTGAAGCAACTGCTATAATGATGAGTTGTAAGCGATCCATCAAAGCGAATCATTATCTTCCTGACTATGAGGCACGCCAATTACTTGCCGACTTAGCTCAGACGAAAAACCCCTACAATTGTCCACATGGTCGGCCTGTATTGGTTCATTTTTCCAATGTGGACATGGAAAAGATGTTCAAACGAATTCAAGATGCACACTAAGCCTGATTCCTTTGAATATTCAAACATATAAGATAAAATATAACCAAGCAAAATGATGAATAGGGGAATGTAAAAATGACTGATAAAGAACAATTACGCGAAAAGTTGACACCACTACAATATGAAGTAACCCAAAATGAAGCAACGGAAAGACCTTTCTCTGGTGAATACGATGACTTCTATGAAAATGGCATTTTTGTAGATGTAGTTAGTGGCGAACCGCTATTCAGCTCGACAGATAAATATGATGCTGGTTGTGGATGGCCTTCATTCTCTAAACCAATTGCTAAGTTAACTGAAAAAGTGGATACGAAATTAGCCCGTGAAAGAACAGAAGTGCGCAGTAGTGAAGCTGATTCGCATTTGGGACATGTTTTTGAAGATGGACCAGAAGAAATGGGCGGCTTGCGTTACTGTATCAACTCTGCTGCAATGCGTTTTGTTGCTTATGAAGATTTGGAAAAAGAAGGATATGGCGACTACATGTCGTTATTCGAATAAGATCCCTTTCCAGAAAGGACCTCTTAGTGTTTATTCACTGAGGTCCTTTCTTAATGCTGTAATTTTACTGCACGCATAACGCAGCGTGTGATATGATAGATGATAGAAAAAACGAAAGGGGAAAGGCACATGTATGAATATATGCGAGGTCTTCTCGTCGCAGTTTACCCAACTTATGTTGTTCTCGATGTGAATGGAATCGGCTATCAAATTCTTGTAGCAAATCCTTTCCGTTATTCATCCTCAATAGATGAGGATGTGCAAATCTATCTTCATCAGGCAGTTCGTGAAGATAGTATGACTTTGTATGGCTTCGAAGATTTTAAAGCCAAACAGCTCTTCCTTAAACTAATCAGTGTATCCGGAATTGGACCGAAGAGTGGTCTCTCGATATTGGCAAATGGTGACCATGAAGGGTTGATTCAAGCAATCGAGACAGAGAACAGTACGTATTTGACAAAATTCCCAGGAGTAGGTAAGAAAACCGCTTCTCAAATTGTTTTGGATTTGAAAGGGAAGCTGACTGAATTGCTCGGAGAAATCAGCGTAGACGAGCCGATAGTCATTGCGCCGGATGAAAATGCATATATTGCTGAAGCAGAAGAAGCACTGCAAGGCTTGGGTTATTCTGTTCGTGAAATTAATAAAGTGCTGCCGAAATTAAAAGCACAGACATTCAGCGGTACTGAAGAAGTTTTACGTGCTGCCTTTAAGTTGATACTGAAGAGTTAGGAGGGGTAGAGTATGGATGAATTTCGCATGCTATCAAGTGACGTTGTAGAAGATAACGAAGAAATTATCGAGCAATCGCTTCGCCCTCAAGCGCTAAAAGAATATATCGGCCAAACGAAAGTAACCAATGAATTACAAATATACATTGAAGCGGCTAAATTCCGTAACGAAGCATTGGACCATGTGCTACTTTACGGGCCTCCGGGACTTGGAAAGACGACGCTCGCACGTGTTATCGCGAATGAAATGAATGTAAATATTCATACAACCAGTGGTCCGGCCATTGAAAAGCCGGGCGATTTGATGGTTCTGTTAAATGAACTAGAACCTGGAGATGTCTTGTTTATCGATGAAATACATCGCTTGCCACGAGTTGTTGAAGAAATCTTGTACTCGGCAATGGAAGATTATTTCGTTGATATTATCGTGGGGCAAGACGTGAATGCTCGTCCCGTTCATTTCACGTTGCCGCCGTTTACTTTGATTGGTGCGACAACAAAAGCAGGGAGCTTATCTGCACCGCTGAGAGCACGTTTCGGCATTGTATTGCGAATGGAATTTTATGACGTTGTGGATTTGACTAAGATTGTAACGCGGACTGCCGGTGTTTTAAATAACTCTATCGAAGAAGAAGGAGCACTTGAAATTGCACGTCGTTCACGTGGGACACCACGGATTGCGAATCGTTTATTGAGGCGAGTGCGAGATTATACGCAAGTCTATTCAGATGGGATTATAACCAGTCCACTGGCAGACAAAGCCCTTACGCTTCTGCGAGTAGATAAAGAAGGTCTAGACGCAATTGATAGACAAATTTTAACAACAATGATTGATTATTATCATGGTGGACCAGTCGGGATTGGCTCTATTGCAGCCACAATTGGAGAAGACCGTGACACGATTGAAGATATGTATGAACCGTACTTGTTACAAATCGGGTTCTTAAAGAGAACGCAAAGAGGTCGGGTTGTAACACCGATTGCTTACGAGCATCTGGGGTACGATCTACCTAAAACGAATGAATAGATATAAGAATGAATAGAGGAATTAATGTGAAAACAAGCGATTTTGATTTTGATTTACCAGAAGAACTGATTGCCCAAGTACCTTTGACAGACCGTTCTGCTTCTCGTCTCTTAGTTTTGGATGCTTTATCCGGAACACTTTCCGATCAACATTTCCCATCCGTTTTGGATGAATTAGAAGCGGGAGACGCTTTAGTCCTAAATAATACACGTGTTTTACCGGCGCGATTACATGGTGTAAAGGACACTGGTGCACATATGGAAGTGTTACTTTTGACGAATACGACAGGTGATCAGTGGGAAACACTTGTTAAACCAGCGAAGCGTGCGAAGGTGGGAACCGTTCTTTCCTTTGGAGACGGTGTTTTAAAGGCTGTTGTGAAAGAAGTATTGGACCACGGTGGTCGTATTATTGAATTCCAATACGACGGCATTTTCTTGGAAACATTAGAAAGTTTAGGCGAAATGCCGCTACCGCCATACATCAAAGAAAGACTGGATGACGCTGATCGATACCAAACAGTTTATGCGAAAGAAAATGGTTCTGCAGCAGCACCGACAGCTGGCCTGCATTTCACTGAAGATTTGATGAAACAAGCCGAAGCAAAAGGGGTTAAAATTGTTTATCTAACCCTACATGTTGGTTTGGGAACCTTTAGACCGGTTTCTGCAGACGACTTGGACAGTCATGAGATGCATTCCGAATTTTATGACTTATCAGAGGAATCTGCACAGACTTTGAGAGATGTACGTGCAGCGGGCAAGAAGATAGTTGCGGTGGGAACAACATCTATCCGTACCTTAGAAACAATCGGTACGAAATTCGATGGCGACATTCAAGCTGATAGCGGTTGGACAAATATCTTTATTTCACCTGGTTACACATTTAAAGTAGTGGACGCATTTATTACGAACTTCCACTTGCCAAAATCAACATTGGTAATGCTGGTAAGTGCATTTGCAGGCAGAGAGAATGTCTTGCATGCGTATCACCATGCTATTAAAGAGCGTTACCGCTTCTTTAGTTTTGGTGATGCAATGTTTGTAAAAAAATAGAAGGGTTAGTTTAATCTTCTAGACACAATAAAGCTCTGAGAATCCTATATGAGGGACTCTCAGAGCTTTATTGTTACTTTATTTAACTTCCATTTTTTTGTCTTTGGGAAACATTGCTGTTAGACCAATAACAACTAGTCCGGTGAACAGACCGAGAATGGAAGCGTAGACGAAATTATAACCGTTTCCTTCAAGGGCACTTCCGATATAGAAAGCGACGTGGCCTAGGATGAAGCCCCAGAATAAAGTTACCAAGTATCTCATTTCTTGCACCTTCTCTCCTTCATAATATTATCACGTTTATGAAATAACACAAGAATTAGTAACAAGTAGAACTACTTTAAATCAGGTCAATCGTATATAATAACATATGGATAGGAAGGGGGAATATATGCAATGGCATTCGTTCAACTTCAAGTAATTAGTCATTTTTCGCTCTTGCAGACAACGACCGCTCTTGAGGATTTAGTTCTATCGGCCAAACAAAGAGGATACAATTCGCTTGCTCTGACAGACTTCAATTATATGTATGGTCAGGTTGATTTCTTTAAGTTATGTAAAAAACACCATATAAAACCATTAATCGGGATTCAGCTCGAAATGCCTGGATTGGTGCTGACAGATCAAACATTCACGATGGTATTTCTGGCGAAGAATTACGTCGGTTATCAGAAGCTTTTAGAATTATCGACGGTTCGCTCAACAAATGATTTCCTTGCACTAAAAAAAGCAATGGAAATAGGGATGGAAAATATTTTTGCTATCACTCCGGGTGAAACAGGCGAAATTGAGCAGTTGTTGTTACAAAACGAGCAAACTAAAGCTGAAGAAGTGGCTGAGGCTTGGAAGCAATTATTTCCAGCGGAACATTTCTTTATAGGGGTGCAGATTCATCGCCAGCTTCAGCAACTAATAAAACCTTTAACAGAAATAGCAAATAAACTCACATTACTAACAGTCGCTATGCATGATGTCCGGTATTTAAATAAAAATGATTATTTCAGTACGAACGTTTTAAAAGCGATTGGTGACGGCGAACAAATAGAGGTTCTGGATGGGACTATCACCGGCACACATTTCTTACCTGAA
>LFRM01349058.1_pt1 | contig 11937 bp, 15 predicted proteins | sample 618341 | NCBI WGS metagenome assembly LFRM01 (sample SAMN03654438, study PRJNA283298) | anaerobic digester metagenome | isolation source: pool of bioreactors CSTR01a, CSTR02a, and CSTR03a thermophilic anaerobic... | place: Denmark: Kgs. Lyngby | collected 2014-05-21
AAAATCTATTTGATAACCGCCCCAATAGTGCGGCGTGTTTTCATCTCTAACTCCAGGTTTAATTTTAAAATTAAAATCAAAAACATGGTATCCTTTATCTTCAAATTCATTACTTAAATTCTTTTCTAATAACGGATTAAGTTTTTCAAATGCTTTTTCTTTCATTTTTCTAATAGTAAAATCTATGTCATATGAATCTCTACTAGAAAAACCATATATTTCTAAAGCTTGACCACCTTTTAGTACTAGCATGTCTTTTGTGCTTGGATCAGTAAAGAATGTTTTTAATATAATGCCCCTTAAATATTTTTGATGATTATCTTCCATAATATTTTATCTCGCTTTCTTTGAATGTTTTTTTATTGATATCTGAGGTAATGGCCTACAAATCAAAACGATTGAAGCTTGCAATTTTGGATGTATAACTACACTTTTAGTGCTTGCAAATCTTATAATTAAGTCTATCACTTTATATAAGTTCCTAATAAATTATTTCTATCATTATAGACGATTTCAAGTCAATATTATACTTGTAAAAAGCGGTACCGCTTTTTATTGCCATTTTTCGCAAGAATATGAGGCTAATTAAGAGTTTTACGCCAGAACTGCTCAAATGAGCATACAAAAAGCCAATAATTCAAACGGAGCTGTGCTTGTGTCGGCTTGTGTGCGATTATTATTACTTTTTAGGATATTTATAACCACCTATATCGATATAAGGCCGTGTGTCAAAATAACGGCCAATTTTTCAATATTATACTAACGCTCAAATATAGCCTGAATTCGAACATATTTACGTTGGGCTAAATCTAAGCAGGTTAAAGGAGCGGTACCGCTCCTTCCACATCACCGTGCAACGCTCGGTGTAATAAAACAATAAATAAAAAGAGAGAATTGACAATAAACGGTATAATTTTTCTCTTTTTTTGTATATTTTTAGTTCTAATTCAACTGGTTATATTTTATTTATTATATATATCATTTCTATGACCTAAATTAAAAATTATAATTTATATCTGATCATCATCAATATCAGCAAGCACTCTATAATTACCTACTTTATATCTCCAATATTCTTTTAAATTACCTTTTAAGGCTTTACCATATTTTTTAGGCTCCTTTGTATTACTAAATTTTTTTTCAAGCAAAAATCATTTTCTGTTGGTTTTTACCATATTCGTTATCTGGCTTTGCCAATAATTCATCAATGATGTAATAAAAATTGGACACTTTAAATATTGCTGTGATAGATTACTTGTAAATTAAGAATCATTACTTAAGTATATTTTTTTATAATATTGTCTCTATATCGTAGCCCTAAAAGAAACCCCAACTACATAAAATTCTTTCATTTTCTACACTCCTTGTCAATGGAATGTATATGTTAGATCTTGCAATAATCCCATTTATTAAAAGAAACACCGTGCTTAAACGGTGTTTCTAGAGCTATTAGGTAGAGGCTTATCCTTAATTTGATTAGTTTGACATATATCTTCTTCTTTCAATTCTATTAATGCCTTTTTAACAGCCTCTTTAATTACGCTATATAATAGCACAAGAAAAAGTGCAGGTATAAACGCCCAAAATAAAATAAATTTTACATTATTCCAATACCACATTGTTTTCACCTCTTTATTACTATGTTTAAAACTACATTACTATATGAAGTAATCTGTTTTGATATTTATAAAAGGTTTTTTACTTTAGCTCTTTAAATTTTTTATCTGTTTGTTTTTCTATCAATTCTATTTATACGGTTCCAGTAAGTTTCTAAGCTAAAATCCAGACTCGGCCCCCCACTAGATATCGAAAAACCAACTCCAGACACCCTAACCCTTTGTTGTGCAGTGGTAGCTATTATATTATTTATCGTATGGTTTCCTTGAGCTTTCGCAGTATATCTAAGATTAAATCTTGATAAATACAAGGGTCTTCCCAACCAATCTCCAGACGGTACAAAATATGGAAGATTGATAACTACTGCGTTTCCGTTAGTAACAGTATTGTATCCATGATGATATTTGTTTCCCCCATTGTTTAAATATCCTCCATAGGTATATACTCCCGTAATTTTGCTGGACTGTCTCTGGTAATAGCCCCCTGACCTTATACCTGTAGCCGCTGAATAGTCACTGCCAGTAGGCCCATTGATTTCCACAACATAATCGTAATCTATATAACTGTAGACTCCAGAATAATAATTAGAATATAAAGTAATCCAAGATTTGTACACAGCAGCTACTGCTATTCTAGAATAATCGTTTCTTGTGAATTCTTTTATCTTTTTAATCTGTTCATATCTATATCCTAAATCCAATAGTTGTTGTTCATTAAACTTCTTTAAATTTTCAATACGAGAGTCGAACTCATTAATTTGATTCTTGTGTTCTTCTCTTATTATCATCATTTCAGACAATGAGGATTTAAAAATTATTGACTCTAATATTTCTTTCTTCTGTTCTTCAATTAAAATCTCATACTCATTGGTTTCTCCCATATACATGGTAATGGGTTCTTCTCCAGGAAAGACAGTATAATCTTCTATTTCTTTTGCAGAAACTATAAAAGTAAAATTTAATATTAATAAAATAAGAACAGTAAATTTAAATGTTTTTTTCATTTATTTTCTCCTTAAATTTTGAATAAACTATGTTTTTATAAATAAACTAGAAATATCCAATGTTAATAGCTGAACTCTTGTATACTATTATATATATTTTGTTATACTTTTTTGGTTTGAATCATTTAACCCATTTTAACACTTATTCTAACTTTATTTCTATATAATTCACTGTGAAGCTTAACCATTCCATTTATATTATCTTACAATTACAGGATCACTACTTTACCAACGTATTTCTCTTCATTTTATATTTTATTTACTATATATATCTTTTCTATGACCTACATTAAAAATAATAATTTGTATCAGATCATCGTTAATATCAGCAAGTACTCTATAATTACCTACTCTATATCTCCAATATTCTTTTAAATTACCTTTTAAAGTTTTACCATATTTCTTGGGTTCTTTAGTATTAACTAAGTTTTTTTCAATCCAAGCGAAAATCATTTTCTGTTGGTTTTTATCAATTTTAGATAAATTTTTTATAGCTTTTTTCTCATATACAACCTTATATTGCATCCTATAAACCTAACATCTTTTTTACTTCATTATGATCAAAAGTTTCAATGTTTTCTTTCTTTACTTTTTCTTCATACTCACTAATAAATTTCATATCAAGTTCATCTTCTATTCTTTCTTCTAAGATTCTTTTAAATAAAGTCGATAAAGGCATGCCATATAACTCAGCATATTCATTAAATGTTTTTTGTTCTTCATCATTAAGTCTTACTGTAATTGTACTCATATAATCACTCCTTGTATCTATTGTAACACAATGCAACACAATGTAACACAAAAATATATTTTATCCTTTTACTTGCTTTTTAACATTGTTATTTCAATTTCAAAGCGGTGTTTTATATCAGCCTCAATTACAGCTTGATAAATATTTTCATCCGATAACTGCGGATGAATTTCTGCCGTTTTTTCTTTAGGTACATAACCTACGACTACATCATCAATTAAAACTTGAATTGCATCTTTATCATATTCATTATCTGGCTCTGCTAATAATTCAACACTCGATGTAATAAAGATTGGATACTTTGAATATTGTTGTGGTCGATTACTTGTAAAATATGAATCATTACTTAAAGATCTGTTTTTATAATATTTTTCTAATATTGCCTCTACATCATCGGCTCTAAAAGAAACTCCAGCTACATAAAATTCTTTCATTTTATTCACTCCTTTTCTTTCTGACTATTTATAGATCTAACAATTAACAAAGTTTTTTAATAATTAATTTGATCTAAAACTGAAAGTGGCATTTCTACTTCGCCTCCATGATAATTTCTTCCTAACACTTTATACTTATTAGCGTCAGGAAGTAAGCCAATTATTCTTACATTATCACCTTGATACTGTACTGTTTTATCATATAAATTAATTCTAGCTAAGCCCATTTTTATCGCAGCTTTAATTAGTTCTGATTCTTCTATAATTTTAAATTAGTCAAGTCTTTAGGATCATTAATTATTACATCTTTATAATTTCTTTCAATTGCTTCTTTTTTAGAAATCACACTCCATATTTTTGTTTTATGATTTCTTATATAATATTTTTTATCCATATTGACACTCCCTTTCTACTCTTTGTTATCTAAATATATCATATCAGTTTTTCCTTTTATTTTTTAGTTTATAAGTTTAAATTACTATACAAAGCATTAATGTCATCCTGTCTTATACCTAAGTATCTTTTAGTCATATTCAAATTACTATGATTTAAAGTTTCCATAATTAAGGCCGGACTAAAGCCTTTCTTCCAAGCATGGTAGCCCCAGGTTTTTCTTAAGGTGTGTGTACCGACATTTTCTTTGATTCCAACCGCTTTAGCGGCCTCTTTGAGGATATTTAAGGCTTGCTGACGCGTTATTGGGCAATTGTCGCCTTCTCTTGACTTAAATATGTAATCATTCAAAGAATAACTACTATTACTGGCTAATAGCTCACTTAATACCTTCTGTGAGGGCTTATTAAGCTCAATTTCCCTTTTTTTCTTGGTTTTAGCCTCAATTAGCTTGATTTGCTTAAAATTCTGCTTGTTTTCTTTTAAAACATCGGCCCAAGTTAAACTTAATAAATCTGATATTCTTAAAGCTACATTAATTCCTACCACAAATAAACAATGGTCTCTTAAACTTTTTCCTTTCAAATAAACCTTCATGTCCTGGATCTTGTTAAAGTCTCTAATTGGTTCAACTATCTGCATTTAATCATCCTTTTCTTAGTTTTACATAACATCACTATATTTAATATTATGACAAACCCATAAATAAAAAACAAGCCACTATTTTTCAATAGTGGCCTTAAAGCCTTTCAACAAGGGCTATTTGTTAATTATGCCAGTTTGTCATATGTTCTATTAAGACAAACTCATTAATTTTATGGAAAATAAATATCTATCATTTTTCTGTATATAGCAGGTAAATACTCTATTCCTTCACTCTTTTCATATAATAAATAGCCTTTTCCTACATTAATGTATATAACAGTCCAATTATTATGGAAATCAAATTTATAGTCATAGTCTTCAATTTTTACAGAAACTTCTTTATCGACCAATACATAACAATTTGATTCCTCACTTAATTTTATAAGTTCTTCAAGATCCTTTTCACTTATTTCCACTGTATTATCGGTTTTTAAATCTGTTATTGTCACCCTATCTGTCTGAAACATTCCAGGGGAGTTACTAACACATCCCACACAAAACAAAAACAAAATTAAGATAGTTTTTTTCATATTTTTCATCCTTATCTAAAAAACAATCATTGATCCTATATAATAGAAGCTTATATAAGCCCCCCTTACTCCATGTCCATCATTTACGATTGCGTAACTTGTATCAGAAGAATAACTAATACCATAAGCTGTTACAAAATGCTGTCCATAATTAGGATGAAGTAGTGTATTTAGTACGACTGGTTTCCTGAAAGAGGTAATTTGCCCCATAACTTTATAAGGTGATGCGGATTCAATATATGTTGTGTTTCTTCCTGCAGGATGATATATTTTTAAATAAGAATTAATAAAATGATACAATTCCCCAGCAAGTATGCCACGATTAGGCGTACCAATTATCCGTATTAATTCATTAACTAATTTTATTTCTGTTGAAAATTGTGAAGGTACGTAATTATTATTAAAATGATTGTCTAAATATCTAAAAGCCATCGCTGTAGCTGTTGCACCACAATCGTATTTTCTATTATGTGAATAATTAGCTAATGAATAAGGTAGTGTATAAACATATCTATAATTTGATGTTATAAATTCGCTTTTTTCAATATTAAGTCTTCTTTTTTCGTTCACTTGTGATTCAAAAGTTTTAAGTTCCTTTTTAATTTCTTTTAAATCAGCGTTTGATATTAAGAGGTGATTTCTATTATTTAAGTCTTCTTTAATTTTTGATTTAGATAAAATCGTAAACGGACCTCCATAATAAGATTTATTTTCTCTTAGAAAATCGATATTGTATCTTTTGGATTCAGAAATCTCTATTATTTCCTCATTATCTAAATCAAAAACAACATATATATCTTCAAATTCAATTAATAAATACTTTTCTTTGTCACTAGAATCCAAAAGTTTAACTGCTTCTCTAGCTTCGCCAGGATTAAATTTTAATTCCTGCAATAAACTTTGAACTTCCTGAGGTACTTTTTCTTGCTCTAATCCATATGTAGTTTTCATTGTTGAAGATAACCACACAGTAAAAATTATTAAAAAAACTAATAGTTTTTTCATTTTAACCCTCCTTTATTATTATTTATATATATCAATTTTATAATAACATAGTATATTTTAATTTTCACTTTAATTATCTGCTAAAACATTCTTTTAAAAAAGCCTGAAAATTATTATTGTTAGTAGTAATGATACAACATACAATAACCACAACTGCGTTAATCTTTTGCTAGATTTATTTTTTTTATAAAGCTATATAAGATAAAAATAATAGTAATAAATACAAGTGCGATTTGCAATAATTTTGCAAAATATATATTGTTTTATGTGACTTTATGAATATAAGCTAACAAATCATACATTTCCCTTCTGTTTTTTATTTACCTCTATAACTAACTTTATTTTTTACTTAATTAATATTTAAAAATCACATAAAACAATATTAATTGGACTTATTTTCTAATTGTAAAGAAATTTTAATTAGAAACCCCACCCAGTGTCTAAACTATTTGAGTGTATATAAATTCTTAATTTTTAAATACTAAATCTTACAATAAATCAGTTTTTCAGAGAGATTTTTCTCCATGGAATTTCCCAGCAAAACTATTCGTTGAATTTGGTATTTCTACATTAAAACCTTTATTGTCTAACCATTCCAAAAAAAATCTTTCATCGCTTCTAAATTAATAATTTTTATTGATTTTAGAATAGACATTTTCTCATCCAATTCTTTTTCTAAATTAATTACATATTCTTTTTTTTCTGATAGCTCATAACCAAGTTATATTACAGCCTTATTCATATTTTTATTTAACTTTAATTTTTCCATATTCTCACTCCTTATTGTGACCTATCTCTTTTTAATGTTTATCTAATAAATTATTAAATTTATATTACTTTAAATCTCTTGCCACTAAGTTTTTAATATACGTAGCTACTCCCAACCCTAACTCTTTTGCTCTGTCCCTAATGTCTTGTTCTAGTTCTCCATCAAAAACAACATTAACTGGATATTTATCTCTGACTTCTTTTTTTTGTAATATTTGTTTTATTGCTTTATCTGTTGGTTTAGCTTCTTTTCCTTTTTGTACTCTATCTTTTAAACTGGACATACTAACCTCCCTCCTACTTTTATTATCATTATAAATAAAATAGTGTTTTTAGTACTGTTTTGATACTTTTTTAGTACTTATTTAGTATTAAGTTAATACTAAATAAGATTTATTAATAAGTCTGCTATTCTTTCATATTCCCTTGAAAAATCACTTTTTGGTTCTACTTCCAGTGCTGATTTACCTTCGTATATCCCTTCTTTAGCTTTTACAGTTCTTTTAATGACTCCTATAACTTCATATTCTTCCTTTAATAATTCCAAAACATCATTATCATCGTTTGCTCTAGATTCAAACATAGTTGCTAAAACTCCCATGACATTTAATTCAGGTTTAAAATACATTCTAATATTTTCTATAGTTTCTAATAATTGATCAATGCCTCTATACGCTAAAAAATCTGTTTTGCAAGGTATAATTACCTGATCTGTTGTTGCTAATGCATTAATTGTTAATGTAGATAATTGAGGTGGACAATCAATTATTATAAAATCGTATTCTTGAATTACATTCTTTAAAGCTCTATCTAAAATAAGTTCCCTGGCAGTACGACTTAATAATTCACTTTCTAATCCTGCTAATTCAATTCTGCTTGGTATTATATCTAAATTTTCTCGTATCGAAACTATACTTTTTTTTATATCTAACTTAGGGTTTTTTAATACGTCTACAATAGAATACTCCATTTCGTATGGTTCTAAATTTGTATAAATAGTTAAACTTGCCTGTGGGTCCAAGTCAATCATTAATACCTTTTTATTTTTAGTTATTAAACTTGTAGCTATATTAAAAGTACTTGTTGTTTTAGCTACGCCACCTTTTTGATTCACTAAAGATATTATCATTCTTAATACCACCTTTCTAATCTTAATATATCATAATTAGTACTAAATTAGTATTTTTTTAGTACTAATTTAGTATTAATTATTTAAATATTTATATACTGTTGGTCTGCTAACTCCTAAAGCTCTCGCAATTTCGGTTGGATTATCATTAGGATTTTCTTTTATGTAATCTTTTACAAGAATTTCTTTATTAGGTCTGCCATCTAAGTTCCTCCATTTACTATCAGAATCATAAACATCTTGAATAGCCCTTGCTCCTTTTAAATGCTCTTTTTGTGTTCTATAATTTCTTTTATTTCTTTCAATTCTTATATCAGTTAATTTTTCAATATCATTAATGGTAAAATTATAATATTGTCGATCATAGGTTTCTAAAGCTGACCAAATATCTTTTTCTTCCAAAGGATGATTATGTTCCACTTCTTTTAATTCTTCAAAAACACGATACATATCTTTTTTTAATTCTTTTTTAGGTATATTACACTTAACTGCATAAATTGACATTGCCATTAAAAAATAATATCTGTGACCACCTTTGGCAAGATAACTTTGTCTCAGCCACCAATCATATAAATCTCTTTTTATATTCCATTGCTTTTTTCTTTTATCGCCTTCAATAATTACTCTTTGATACCACTCTGGAAATTTTTCTTTAGCTTCAGATATGCTATGTTGTGTTGGTCTAAATCGTTTATTTAAATCAACTCTATTTTTATCTTGATCTACATAGGCATTAACATATTCTAAAGATACCTTTTCGCCAGTTTTAAAAGCTCGTACAGTTAAGTCATATTTATCGTTTTTAGAACCAACCATTCTAAAACCTTGATTAATTGATTGGTATTGAATCTGCTTTTCTTGGGTTGTACCTTTGTAATCCCACATTCTAAAGGTTAAATCATACTTTAAAGCCTTCATTTGAAGTTTTATGTTTGGATATAGATCAATTGGCTCTTCAAATACATAATAAAGGTGCAGTCCAGTACCAGACATCACGATAAAAGTTGGAGTTGGTAAGGTTCTAAGTGAAGGTTTTTTATTAATTCGCATAAATAAAGTCTTTAATTCATCAGGTCCTACTGCATCAAGGTCAAAAACTAAAGCATTCATTTGCTGAGCAAAGGTTAAACGGTTTTTTATACCTCGATAAGCTAAACCACTACATAAAGTCATGGGATTATCAGCTATATAATCTTGATAATCTTTTTTCCATGTGTCATTAAGCATTATTCTTCTACTTAAGGTTCTACTTTTATCTTTAATATCTTCATCTTTATAAAGATAAACAGCATTAGGCTTAGAAAAATCGTTACTAAGTTCCCCCTCTTTTTGATTATTAGGAAAAATATACTGATAAAATTCTTCACCTTTAACTTCTGGATAAAGTTTTTTCATCATTAAAAATAATTCATTATAGTTTTCTTTTGGATTTAAAATGCCAGTAACCATATAATCACTCCTTTTATTTTTTCAGTACCTAACACAAGTAATAAAGTAGTCCTAACTAACTTAGCTCAAACTTTATTAAGATATCAATAACTAAGTAAAAATATAAAACACACACAAAAGAAAATTATAAGAAATAAAGAGTTAAAGAAATAAGTACTAGAGGGGGACTTAGATTATCAATACAGTTATTTTACACTTTTATTATAACATACCTACTAATAAAAGGACTATTAGTATTGATATACATTTAATATTTGTTACAAGCTCTTAAACACTCTATTAAACGCAATATAAAAGGTCAAGAACCCTTATTTTTCATAAAGAAGTGGGGAAATACTTGACCTTTTATATATTGTATCATCTATATGATTATTTTATATTAAAAAGATAAGTAAGAACCAACGTGGGAAGTGGTCACTTACTTATCTCCTTTATTATATCATCTATATAGCTGTTTAATCTCTTGACTAGACACTCATAAATCGATTTAGAGCTATATTGATGATGTTTACTAACGATATGCTTACAGCGACAGTAAAGCTTTAAAGACATCAATTTAATCAGATCTGTTCTAGTATGGGGAGTGATATAAATTAAGTTAATTTTATATTCAGGCTACTTTTTATAAAAAATAATACATCACCTTGACAAAATCATTATATACCTATACAGTGTATACACTGTATAGGAGGAGGACACAGAATGAACTATCAAGAAACACTTGCTTTTATTGAAAATAACATAAATGATATTCAGGTAGCCTGCTTTAAACTTGGTGGCGTTGTTAAAGAACCTAATACGTATATTTTCAAAAGTAAACTCTCTAAATTAATTCCAGAATTAAAGAATTCTTCTGCTCGTTCTATATTTGATTCTCTAGAATACTTGAATGAATTAAAAATAATTAGACCAAGGTACACTAGTGATTATACTAATCAAATATATGTTTTTTTCCCAAGTCAACATAATATATTTACGATCTCTAAAGTATTTGGTAAAAACGCTTATTTTTCCCATCATGCGGCACTTTACTTAAACCAACTTACTAAAGATAGATCTAATACTATATATTTAAAAAACACCTTTAAAAACAAAACAGGTATTACCGAAAGGAGCAACTTTAAACAAAAATCAATCGATATCGCTTTTTCTAAGCCTATGAGAAAAAGTAATAAAATTAATTATATTTGGTGGAATGAAACAGACTATAAAATTGTAGTTATTGAAGGTGTCAGTATGAACAAAAAAGGAATAAAAACATTATCATATGGCAATATGCAAGACTTATTTATTCCTTGCTCAGATATAGAAAAAACATTGATTGATTCTGTTATAAGGCCAAATTATTCAGGTGGTATGGATTCTATTGTGGAAGCCTTTTTTGCTGCTAAAGAAATAATAGATATTAAAAAAATGGCGTTATACTTAAATGTGTTAAACCTCAACTATCCCTATGAAAGAAACGTTGCTCTATATATGAAAAAAGCTGGATATCGCCAGCTTGAGGTCAAATTATTTCTAGATAACATTAACTTATCAAAAGTTACTTATGATTTTTATTTAGATTACCAAATCATTAAAAAAGAATATGATCCAGAACTACAAATATACTATCCTTTAAATTTATTAGATAAAACAGTATGACATTGTTCCATTAGATTTTTTGTGAAATTATATAAATATTCAAAACCTATATCTTTTGCTTGTGGGGTTGTTTGTAAAAACTTCTCATTAAAATCTTTTAATAAAATTTCATAACTCTCATCTAAACTTAGTAATAGTTCTAATGGGACTTCCTTCATGTCAAATATTTTCTTCAACTCGTATATATTTTCTTTTGCATATATGTCTTTTTCACTTAATGAATATTTAGTTTCCGAAAAAATTATACTATATATGTCATACAAATCTCTTGAGCGCCCAGATTTATATTTTGGTAGGTGTGACCCTGGTATATTTTGACAAAGAGCTCTAATTTTTTCATATACGATTATGATTGGCCTATAAAGTTTGATTGTATAAACATCTTCAGCTTCATTTATTTTCATTTCAAAAGGATCATCAGAATACTCATGATAACTAAAGTCTATGCTAATTTTGGTACTATCATTTTCACCAAAAGGAGAAGCACTTGAACGCATTACATGCATTCGTCTAGCTAGATCATTATATTTTTCATCTATTTTCTTTCTTTCTACTAGTGATATAACTTT
>LFRM01009196.1_pt1 | contig 11936 bp, 10 predicted proteins | sample 618341 | NCBI WGS metagenome assembly LFRM01 (sample SAMN03654438, study PRJNA283298) | anaerobic digester metagenome | isolation source: pool of bioreactors CSTR01a, CSTR02a, and CSTR03a thermophilic anaerobic... | place: Denmark: Kgs. Lyngby | collected 2014-05-21
ATTCGGCACTTCGTCCAGATAGTATCTTGTCAGCTCAGGATTGTAGATGCGCCCTCCGTTGGCCATCATCATGGCCTGGCGTGTGTACGGATTGGTGGGTGAAAAAGAACCGGTAATGCCCCATTGTGTCGGTGTACCGGCACCGGAGCGGTCTACGAGCAGTTTGCGACCGATGGTCTCGAATTCTTCCCATGTCCACTGATCCTGACGGTACAAAGTGACGGGGTCGGTCAGTCCGAACTGCTGGAAGAGCTCTACGTTGTAGTACAGGATCCAAGGTGAAAAGTGGTCCGGCACGCCGTACAACAGTCCGCCATACGTAGCCGACTCAAGGACAGGTGCGAGAAAATCTCTTCGGTTGATCACTCCTCTGGCGACATAAGGATCCAAAGGCAAGAGGAATCCGTGGGCGGCAAATGTAGGAAGGTGTTGACCGCCGATGCGTACCACATCGGCCTCGAGCGTCCCGGATATGATCAACGGCAATCGTTCAATGTAGGTGTTCCAATCCGACAGGATGAGATTGACCTTGATATCAGGGTTTTGACGCTCAAAATCAGCGATGTCTCTTTCCCAGATCTTCTGGGCCTCAAGTGATCCCCAAGTGGCGAAGTTGACCACAGTCTCGGCCATGGTGAGCTGACTTACGATCAGAACAAAAACCGCAACAACCGCAACGCTCCATAGACGACGCATCCTGTTTCACGCTCCTCGCAAAATAGTATTCGTTACTTACCGATGGCTCCAAGACGCTTGACATTCTCAGGTGGAGTCTTCGAACACACCTTAGAGACTGACTTCAGTGACGACATGGGCGATTCCGGTGTTCAACAGTCTTGACAGAGTCATGTGCGGATAATGAACAGCAGCCATAGAAGGTGTCCGATGCGATGCCGGGTTTGAAAACGCTATAGGAGTTTCCTAGTCATTCCTCCTTTGTTGCAGCTCGGTCAGCAGTGCCGTCCAGAGTGTATGGACGGTCTCCGTCGTGGTGGCTAAGCTCTGCTGTCCGGCGAAATACTTGCGGACTTCATCTTCATAGACTTTGGTCAACTGCGTGGCTATCGGTGACACGAAGCTGGTGGGCATGGCACCGCTCATCAGCACGTCAACCAGCGATTGCATGTGCTTGTCGCCGACCGTCTCCTGCATGACGGCCAAATATGTCGGGAAATTGGAAACCGTGGCCGGCGGTCGACCGGTCTTGGCGGCGAAGATCCTGACAGCACGCGGATCGCTGACCATGAACTCCATCCACTTCCAGACCGCGTCCGGGGCCTTGACATCCCGCATCATCTGTAGCCCATCCACATGCATGGCTGTGTCTGCGTTGACGGGTCCCCGCGGCGCCGGAGCCATATTCCAATCCGCCAGACCGGCCTGCAGAGACTGACCGATGGACCAGGGACCGGTGAAGAAAATACCTGCTTTTCCTCCGTAGAATACCGTCTCGCCTGACCACGTGTTGGCGCCCTCCGGAGGCATGACTCCGTGTTCGTGGATCAGGCTGTGGACAAAGGAGAGTCCTTCTGCTACCGGAGGCGTGTTGAACCGGCTTTCCGTTGGCATCACGGGACGGTCGAAGAAGTATCCCCCGGCTTGGGTTACAAACAGCACGGCTCGGCCTATCGAGGAAGCCGTGACGTTGACGCCCCAGATATCGAGCGCGCCGTCACCGGTGGTATCACGGGCGATGCGTCTCGCGCTCCGAATCACTGAATCCCAAGTCCAGTCTCCTTGGGTGTGCAACGTGAACGGGTCAACAAGTCCGGCCAAAGCGAAGAGTTCTTCATTGTAGAAAGTAACAAGCGGCTGGACGACAAGGGGAAGCTGAATGAGATCACCGCCGATCCTTGAGTGCTCAACGGCAGGCGGGACCAGAATCCTTTTCAGGGGGGACCGTTCAACAAAGGGCTCTAACGGGGTGCACAACGATGCTAACTCCGTCAGGTTCGAACGCTGTGCCGTGGCTACATCCGGCAGAACGCCACCGACGGCTCTCGCTATCAGTTTGTCGTAATAGGCACCGGTAACGGTTACGGTCACTTCGATCTCGTCTTGAATGCTGTTGAAGAGAGCCGCGATTTCCCTGGTCGCTTCCTCAACTGCGGTTCCGTGTCCGGAATTAAGGAAGTGTTCAACAGGGGTTTTTGACGCTGCCGAAAGAGAGATCCCAAACAAGATCAACAGAAAAAACGCGACGGAAAACCGATGCGGCTTCCTCACTTCTTGCACACATCCTTTCTTCCATGATGAGATTCGCTCTTCCGGGGACATCCGAGACGGTCACTGAGCGTAGTACCGTACTCTTTTGACGACGGTGTGATACGTTTATTCTCTGTCCTGCGTATTCTCCTCCTATGAAATAGACATAGTTGCGAAAGCATGGCGGACACTGAAAAATGACGATATCTATTGTCGTTTTTTGGGCCCAAGGATTGCCGGAGCGCAATCGTGCCCGCGCCGACCTCTGCCCAATTCCACGACTTACCGGAAATCAAGGTCTGTGCACGTGTCAACTTGGTCTAAACGTTGCTGTTGAGCAGGCTCTCGTGCGGAAATCGGTGTTAACGGTTCGCTTTGCCCGGATGTTGGGTTTCGGCAAGAAAAGCGCTTCGGTGTCAGATCCGCCTCGCCGCAAGGCATCCGCATCGTCGACGGGTGTTGTGAGAGAGGTCTTTGCGCCGGCCGGATACCGATCGGTAGCCGCAAGAGGTTTTCAATGCCGTCAGGTGCTGAGTCCGGGGTACAACTGTTTCCGTTCATCACTGGCCCGCCAACAACGCCGTCCAGACTCTATGGATGCTTTCCGTGGTGCTAGCCAAGCTTTGCTGGCCGGAGAAGTACTTGCGTGTCTCATCTTCGTACGCTTTTGTCAACCGCGTTGTTACCGGCGACACAAAGCTCAGCGGCATGGCACCGCTCATCAGCACGTCAACCAGAGACTGCATGTGCTTGTCTCCGACCGTCTCCTGCATGACCGCCAGATAGGTGGGGAAATTGGAAACCGTGGCAGGGGGACGGCCGGTTTTGTTGGCGAAAATCCTGACAGCGCGCGGATCAGCGGTCATGAACTCCATCCATTTCCAGACCGCGTCGGGCGATTTCACGTCGCGCATCATTTGCAGCCCGTCCACATGCGTGGCCGTGTCAGCGTTTACCGGTCCTTGCGGTACCGGAGCCATATTCCATGCCTCCAGGCCATACTGCATAGCCTGTCCGATGGACCAGGGACCGGTGAAGAAAATGCCGGCGTTTCCCGAGTAGAATACCGTTTCGCCTGACCACGAGTTGGCACCCTCAGGAGGCATGACTCTGTGTTCATGGATCAGACTGTGGACGTAGGAGAGAGCCTGAGCTACTTGAGGCGAGTTGATCCGACTCTCTGTAGGCATCACGGAGCGATCAAAGAAGTACTCTCCGGCTTGGGTTACGAACAACACGGAACGCTCCATCGAAGAGGCCGTTATGTTCACACCCCAGATATCGAGTACACCGTCCCCGGAGGAGTCGCGGGCGATGCGCTTCGCTGCTTGGACTACCGAATCCCAAGACCACTCTCCCTTGCTGTGTAATGCGAACGGGTCAATGAGCCCGGCCAGAGCGAAGAGCTCTTCGTTATAGAAAGTGATAAGCGGCTGGACGACAAGAGGAAGTTGAATGAGATCGCCGCCGATTCGTGACTGTTCGACAGCCGGAGGGACGAGGGTCCTTCTCAACGGAGACCGTTCCACAAAGGGATCCAACGGAGTGCACAGGGGTGCCAACTCCTCGAGGTACCAACGCTGTGCCGTAGCGACATCGGGAAGAACGCCGCCGGCGGCTCTTGTCAAAAGCTTGTCGTAATAGGCGCCGCTGACTGTCACGGTCACTTCGATTTGGTCTTGTATGCTATTGAAGAGAGCCGCGATCTCCCTGGTCGCCTCCTCGACTGCAATGCCGTGTCCGGAATTAAGGAAGTGTTCAATCTCAGTGGCGGAGGTTACCGGAAGTGACACGGCGAGCAATAGCGATAGGACGCACGCTACATCGAAACGCGACATCCGTTTCATCTTTTCCACACTCCCTTTCAATATGAGATTAGGTTTCGAAATCTTGGATTGGATATGACCCTGTCACTATTGAAAAAGACTGTGGCGATCATGGCTCCTATACGTCTCGCCGAGACTTCCAACGATCTCGTTTTGTTTAGTGCCAGGTTTCGGAACACGAGAGACGACACATGGCAGATGGCCTCTGCCTGGCGCTGAGCGCCGCCTGAACGGAAGTCCGCCCAGGCGGCCCTATTTCCTCAACTCGGTCTACTGACAAGGCGACAAGACTTCCACGCCTCCGGGAGCAAGTGTAACCTCGCTCGCGTAAAGGCGATCGTTGAGCAAGCTCCTGTGCGGTGTGCTGATGTTGACGGTGCGCTCCTCATGCAGGTTGAAGTTTAGCAGGAAGAGCAGTTGAGTGTCGGATCCGATTCTTCGCATAGCCTCCACATCGTCCACGGGATCGCTGAGAAGGGGCCGCAGGCCTGCCTCAGCAGCCAGCCAACGGATGAGTCCGGAATAGAACCGCTCCTCGGCGATCTCAGCACCCACATAGAGCGCACGCCCTTTTCCGTAAGCAGCCTCAGTGATCGCTGCGCCGCCGGCGAAATAGCCTTGCGTGTACCGAGCCAGTACACTGGCGCCTTCGGGTTGGAGCAATTCGCACCACGTCTGGCAGGTGTACCTCTGTGCAGACAGACCGGGAATCGAAGTTTCTACTTCGTTGCCATGATCCAGAAGCGAATCGCATTCATCGACGCGTATCTTGAGCAAGTCCGCCAATCCCCCCGGGAGGCTTGAAGTGGCGGCCTTGTTGTTCCAGTCCTTGACTCCGGAACGGGCCGTGACCACCAATATGCCGCCTTGCTCTACGTAGCGATACAGATTCTGCAAGATGGTCTCGTTGGTGAGAAACAGCGCCGGAGCCACGACGAGTTTGTACTTGTTCAGCTCTCTTTCAGGGTTGACTATACCGACCGGAATCGCCGCATCGAAGAAAGCTCTGTGATACCTGGACATATGTTGATGGAAGCTGAATCCGGGTCCAAACAGCGAGGGCTGCAGGGCGATCGCCCATTGTACCGGATACGATACTGTGATGGCTGCTTCCGTCGGCACGGTGGTAGCGTGCAGATGAGGAGCCAAGATCTTCAACTCTTCACCGATCTGCCTGATCTCATCGTAAGCCCGGGTCGGACGTCCGTCGACGCTGAGTACACCGCCAAGGCACTGTTCGGCACCGGATTTGGCCGCACGCCACCGGAAGTAGACTATGCCGTCCGCACCGTGGGCAATGGCCTGGTAGGTCCACAGCCGGGCTAACCCCGGCTCAGGTGGGGTGGCGTATCCGCCTTTGGCCCGACTGGTTGAGCATCGTTGTTCCAGTAACCAGAAGTTCTTCTCCTTCAGCCCCCGAAACAGATCATGCCACAGGGCCACTCTTCGGACCTCTGATCGCAAGGGCTGCAATTCCGGCTTAGGATAGCTGTCCCACGAAGCGAAATCCAATCCTTTCGTCAGATCGTAGTAGTCAATCTGTTGAGATGAGGCGATCATGTTGTGTGTCACAAAATGATGCGGCGCCACGCGCTTGATAATATCCACTTGCAGCTGCTGGAATTCCACGACAGCGTCAGAGGCGAAGCGGTAGAAATCCAAAAGTAGACCCGGATGGTGGGGATCCGTAGTCTTGCGCGGAATCGGTATTTCGTTCCAGTCGTTGTAGATCCCGCTCCAGAAGTCCGTACCCCAAGCCTCGTTCAAAGCGTTAATGTTGCCGTAACGTCTCTTGAGCCATTCTCTGAAGGCCGCGAGGCAGTTGTCGCAGTAGCAGCGCGCTGTGTTGCTGCAACCGAACTCATTGTCTATTTGCCATCCTATTACGGTGTCATGGTCACGAACATGGTTGGCCATCTGCTGCACGATGTTGCCCGCGTATTCCCGGTAAATCGGGCTGCTCGGGCAGTAGTGCCGCCGGCTTCCGGGGCTCATAGCCACGCCGTTTTGGTCAACCGGCAAGATGCTCGGATGCTTGTGCGTCAGCCAAGGAGGCGGTGCCGCCGTGGGAGTGCACATGATGGCTTTGAGTCCGTACTTGGCCAAAAGATCCAGCACCTCATCGAGCCACTCAAAGGAAAACTGACCTTCGGTCCGTTCGATCTGGCTCCAGGCAAACTCCGCCAGACGCACGATGTTGAGACCGGCCTCTTTCATGAGACGCACGTCACGTTCCCAGTCTCGTTTGTCCCAGTGTTCCGGGTAGTATGCCACTCCGAGATACAAGCTTTGTTCCCTCCTGAGATACTGCTCATTGTCTACTGCAACTTCGGATTGATCTGTCGCTCCACGTTATCTATGAACTGAGGTAAGGTCATCTCTTGCTTGAGAACGCGCAGCCATTCGGTACTCAGAGTCGAGTACACTTCCGGCTGGATCTCAACCGTGCGCTCGTTGATCACGGGCGTCTGCAAAACAGCAGTCTCCGCCATAGCGGTCAGCACTTTCGGTAGGGTGCGAAAGATCCCGGTCTCCTGAGCCTTCTCATCGGGCCGCAAGAACAGATGCATATCTTTGGGCAACAGCGGAGGGTACATAAGAACGCCTGTTGTCTCCTTCCACACTTTGGGGTAGTTGAGATTGACGAATTTGAGGACCTTCCACGCAGCTTCCGGATGAGCCGTATTGGCGTTGATTCCGACGGCGGCAATCTCAGAATGATTCTTGCGTTGCATCGTGGCCGGATCTTTCGGTGATACTGCCACCTCCAAGGCGACTTGCGGAAGCTGGCCGACCCTCATTTTCGTTCCGTATTCCGCAGCCATATGCAGCTGCCACAGAAGGATGCCGACGGCATTCCCGGTCCAAGACGGCTCACCCATCTGATAAGCATTACTGCGCACTCCATCGAGTACATGGTTCATGACGCGGATGGCCGGATCCGTTCGCAGAGCCAAAGAAGTCTGCTGAGCGTCATACATGCTACCTCCGGCGGCGATGATCATGGCGTCCATTTGTCGCCAGTTGGCAAAGGAGTAGCTGGGTTGCGCCGAAAGTCCCCATCGAACAACCCGGCCGTCGCTGTCCAGCCTCAAGAGTTTCTTGCTTGTGCTAGCCAGATCATCCCACGTCCAAGAGTCGTCGGGAAAGGCCAGCCCTTCATTTGCGAAAAGCTCGGTGTGGTAGACAAGCGTTCCGAAGATGGTCCATGCATAGGGTAGACCGACTACCCGTCCGGCGAATCGGCAGCGATCCAAAACGAAGGGGTACCAGGCGTCCGATTGGAGCTCTTGGCGGTCTCGCTGCATGTATGGGGTCAGATCAAGCAGGATATTGTTTTTGGCCCACAGGTATGTCGGCATCGGCGCATTTGGCCAAAGCATCAGGCTGAAGATGTCAGGGCCTGTGCCCGCTGCGATCTCTACCGTAAGCTTTTCAACGTAAGTGTATCCATAGCTGCCGAACCCGTAATTGTAGAAGGTCACTTCTATTTCATCCTGGGATCGGTTGAACGCGTCTTCAAAGAGCTCTTTTCTGCCCGGCTCGCCGGACCAGTGCGCGTATGAGAGGGCGATCTTTTCGGCCATTGCCGTGCCGGCGGCGAGGGCTGCAACGACAACCGCTACCACAGGCAGGATCATAGCGCGTTTTCCCATCTCCAAAACCTCCTTGTTCTTCGACGGATACTCTGCCAACGACTCTGATTCGTTCTGTAGAATGCCAACCGACAAAATCATGGTCGCATGGCGAATAAACCCCTCCTTCGGAGTGTCGTTGGTATCGACGGCGAGATTTGCAATAACTATTGTCGGCCCATATATTCACGTTGAGAAAAACATTTCCTTCTGAAAACTACACTTCCATCGTGAAGGTTAACCGCGCCATCCGAGCGGGGGATACCGGCTTTGTCTCTTCTCACATGGAAGTCGTCTGTAAGGCGGAAGAAGAGAGGCCGAGCAGGAGAAGATCGAGCGGGCTTGCGGGGATCGTCATCATGGACGACTCAGTGTGGCCTGAGCGGTATCTAAGAGTAAAGCACTCTGAGCCAACGAGTCTTCGAACGGATCGCTCCGCCTATGACAGGAGAAGTCATGTCCGGGCAAGCAGGCTTACCCGGATAGGCTCATCATCGCAGCGGAGCAAGTTAAGCGGGGTAGGCGCGAGGGGAAGCCCCATCAGTGTCGGAGGACTGACGAAGCTCGATCTGCCTGTCGATAATGATCGAACCTGTGCCGATCAATGCCGGCGATGGTCGGCAAGCAAAGAAGGTGAGTGTCGCTCGCGTTTTGGCGAGTGACACCGCTGAGTCAAAGATCCGGCTCTGATGGTCGGGCTGTGACGGGAAAAAGGAAGCGAGACTGGGCTGAGGTAGGATGAAGGTTCGATACGGCCCGCATGACGCGCAGTATATGCGGATCGATCAGGGTTTAAGTGCTTCGCTCAAGTCGTTTCCCCGTCTGGGTTTCTTTCACCGCCCAGGTCGAGACGCAGATCGGTCAAGATGCGTCTCGACCGGTTTTACCGGCTGGGAGCAGGTAGGCAAACCGTCTCTACCTTGGCCGTTTGACAAGTTCTCAAAGGATCCAGCGTCTTTGCGCTCTGGCCAGGCTGAACCAAAGCAGAGCGACCTGGCAGGATGCTAGCGCTCAGCCAAAGCGGCAAGAGAGTGCCATCGCCGATGGCGCCGCGGATGATATCCTCGCCGTAAGTGGGCGGCAGCAAGTAAGCCATCGGTCGGAGCAGCGACGGCAGGTCGTTCACGGGAAAGAACAAGCCGCACAAAAAGATCATGGGAAAGCGGAAGAAATTCGACAGAGTCTGGGCTTCAAAGACCTCGCGCACCGATACGGCTACAAACAGACCCATGAAGGTGGCGGCGATTGCCGTCAACGCGGTGCCGAAGATGAGCAACAACCAGTTGATATCGCCCAGATTCGCAAACGGCGCGGCCAGAAGAAGCGGTACGGCGGCGTTTGCCATGCCGAAGAGCGCGGCGCCACAGGTTTTGGCCAGGATCAGGGTAAAAAGGGAGAGCGGGGCCAGAAGTAGGCGATCAAACGATCTGCCGCGGCGTTCGAAGGTAATGGTCACGGCCAGCATGGACGTGGTCCCAAAGAGCACGGATAGAACCATGACACCCGGCAACAGGGATCGGATATCAGGGGGCGAGGCGGAGCGGATGTAGAACATCAGGGTCCAGGCGATGGGGAAGATGATACCCCAGCTGATGTTGGGCGGCTTCAGGTAGTAGTTGCTTACGTCCTTTTTGAGGATGTTCCAGAAGGCAATCCATGTTTTCATCGCTTGCCTCCCTCCTTTTCCCGGTGCAAGGTGTTGATGTCAATATCGGTGAGGGTCGCGAAGGCCTCTTCTAAGCTGGGTTTGATCACCTTGGCTTCCAAGACGGGAATGCTTCGTCGATGCAGCCATTCCACGGCCGGTCCGACGTCAACCTCGCTCGAGAAGTGTAGCTGAACGCAGTTGTCGCTTTGACGTTTGATGCGTAAGTCAGGGAAATCCCGTTCCATATCCGCCAGCACTGCAAAAAGCGGTGCGCCGGCTGTTATCTGTACCAGGTATTCGGTTTGACAAGAGGCTATCAGTTCTTCCGGACTGCCCGTATGGGTGATACGTCCGTCAACCATCAAAGCGATACGGTGACAAAGCCGTTCGGCTTCCTCTATGTAGTGAGTGGTCAGGAATATCGTCATGCCGCCTTTGTTCAACTCGACGAGCAGTTGGCGTATCTGGCGGGCGCTGGCCACGTCGATGCCGTGGTCGGCTCATCCAAAAACAGAACACGCGGCCTGTGTATGATACCGGCGGCGATAGTCAGTCTGCGTTTCATGCCTTTTGAGTAGGTCCTGAAGGGCCTATGGGCGGCGTCCTTCAGTCTGAACTGCTCGAGCAGTCGATGGGCTTCTCTTTCACGATCTCTCCGGCGCATGCCGTAGAGTGCACCGCAAAAGCACAGGTTAACGAAGCCGGTCAGCTCATCGTAAAGGTTGCTCTCATCGGGCACTATTCCTATCTGGGATTGGACGGCCGAAACCGAATCGCTGATATCACGCCCGGCGATGCGCGCCGAGCCTCGGGTGATACGGGCCAGCCCGACGAGCATATTGATGCATGAAGTCTTACCCGCGCCGTTGGGCCCCAGAAGGCCGAAGATCTCTCCTTCTCTCACGTTGAAATCGATACCCTTGACGGCTTCCAGAGTGCCGTAATGCTTAGTGAGGCCTTACACTTGGATCATGTGTGTGGCTCTCCTTTGTTCGAATCATGATCATCTTGCTCAGTGCTCTCCAATGCTTTGAGGGCCGCTTCGGCATCGGCGGCAAACTCCTGTAAGGCCCGGGCTTGTTGTCTGGCTATGTCCACCCATTGGGCCAGATGGGCGATACCCGCCGAAGTAACGGTGTACATGCGACGGGCAGGTCCCCGGCCTTCCGTGTCCCACGAGGACGCCAAAAATCCCTGCTTTTCCAGACGGCGCAAGTGTCGATAGAGACCGCCGGTATCGACTGTGGACAGTCCGTAGTTGTTCAACCGATCCAACAGTTCATATCCGTGTCCCGGCTCACGCAGCAGTAACAAAAGAAGACAGGGATGCAAGAACGGCTCACCCCGGTCGAGGTGACAGCAGCATCCGGCTTCGTGTGTACAAGGTCGCATTTGATACCCCGCCTTTGTACATATATATGTTCGCGACATATATAGTCATTCACAAGTTACATCAGCCTTGCCGATCAGTCAACACCTGGCGGCCTCCGTCGTAGCAGGAAACGCTTCCAATCCGCTGCATGACCCCATCCCCGAAAGCTGGTTTAGCGTTAGCGCTTTCATCAACAAAAACAGAGGGGATTGCCTGGCACGAGACAACGGCCGTGCTGTCCGCCTGCTTTGTCAAAGGCCATCGAAGGAAGCAGCCTTCCTCGCACACTTTCCCCGGGATAGCGCCCATTGACCATTTCGTCTTCGGAGAGGAGTGCTCCATAGCCACGTCGATAGAAAGCGATTTCCGCACCGATGGGCACGAGTGGGTTGTCGGTTGGCAAGGGTCGAAGGTAATCTCCGATGCAGCCATTATCCATCAGATAAAAGTAAATATAACTATTGGCGAAGGGAAAAGCGAATTGAACACTGAAATACAGCGGCAAATCCTCAATCAACTACGGTACGAGGAGGTCAAGCCAGTGAAAAGCGTGATCCGTTTTCGGTTGCTCGTTATTCTCTATGTGGTCTGTGTCATGGTCAATGTCTCTTGCTATGCTGCCCAGGGTACGGTTAGTGTGATGATACCGGCCACCTTTATCGCCGAGAGCTGGGAAGAGGCGCTCAGGCTCTTTATTGCCAATACCGGAATGGAGGTCGATGTGATATCAGTCACCGGCTGGGATGAGATGAGGCAGAAGGTGCCGGTCATGGTCGCCGGCGGGGTGGCTCCTGATGCGATCTATCACGATAGCGGCGTTCAGGGGGACCTGGTCGCCAACGGTTCGGTTCGTCCGCTGGATGACTATATCGCCCGGACTAAACTGGATCTCAATCTGTGGCCGGCTCCGGTAGTTCGGGGCTACCAATACGGAGGGAAGATCTACGGCCTGCCAACGGGCATCAGCAATTTCACCATGTACTACAACGCCGATCGGTTGGAGGATGTCGGTATCGGTGCATTGCCTACGGATTGGAGTCATCCGAGCGCATTCACCTTTGACGACATGGTGGATATAGCCAAGAAGGTGACCATTGATCGTGACGGTGACGGAGTCCCCGAGCAGTACGGCCTGCAGGACTTCTTCAATTCAGGAGCTCAGGCCCTGCAAATGTGGGGATTGGAGTACATCAACGACGAGCAGACGGCTTTTATCGCCACGAGTCCGGCGCATATCGAAGCCATTACAC
>LFRM01374858.1_pt1 | contig 11934 bp, 12 predicted proteins | sample 618341 | NCBI WGS metagenome assembly LFRM01 (sample SAMN03654438, study PRJNA283298) | anaerobic digester metagenome | isolation source: pool of bioreactors CSTR01a, CSTR02a, and CSTR03a thermophilic anaerobic... | place: Denmark: Kgs. Lyngby | collected 2014-05-21
AATTGATTTTTTTGGTTGGAGCAATAAAGATTCGGCTTATGATATTGGCGGTCTTCAGTATATGAAAGACCCAAAGACTTTCAATGATAAAGCCCACTGGGAGTACTATCAAAAATTAGATGTATTCAATAGTACTTATGGAAAGGGCAAACTTCCATCAGTAAAGGCTATTAATGTAGATCCAATAATTCAAGGAAGATTTATTTTGGGTAATCAAATAGTAGATGCCTACAAAGTTTCATTAGATTGGTCTTATGACTATACTGGTAATCTCAATATTAAAGATTTTGTAAAAAGTGCTGAGCTTACTTTGATTAATGAAAACGGTAAAATTGTCATTGTTGAGGTTAAAATGATTAAAGAGGTGGCTGAAGATGAATAATTCAAATCAAAGGTTTGCCTGGGTTAATACAATTTTAACAATAATAGTTTCAAGCTTATTGTTTGGCATCATCTTTAGTCTAAATAAATACGGAAAGCTTTCTAAAGTAAGCTTTATTGTTGTTAACATTATCTTTTTAATTATCTCACTAGCACTGATATTATCAACAATAAAGCTAAACAATTCAAAAACTAAAAAGAAAAAACTCATCTATGCAATCGCATTAAGTGTGTTTTCGCTTTTTCTTGGTTTTGGGTTTTACTTAGTTAATGTTATTGATACAAGTATTAAAGAAATTACAGTACAATCAAATAAAATTGAATATTCCGCATCATTTGTAGTTTATCATTCAAACTTAGAAACAGTTGATCAGCTCTCCAATAAACGAATGGGAATTATTGCAAGTGATAAATTTATCGAAGGCAATGTACTACCAAAGGATGAGTTAAAGAAATTAGAATTTGATCAAGTGAAGTTTACTGAATATAAGAGTTACACAAGTTTGATTAATGGTTTAGTTAAAGATGAAGTAGATTTCATCTCATTACCTAAGGATTATAAAAATCTATTTAGCACAAACGAAGAAGTTGAACTATACTTAGATGATACTAAGGTTATTCATAATTTTTTTGGAAAGTATGACAACTTTTCAAAGATAAGTGGTAGTGACATCGATGTAACTAATGTCCCGTTTACTGTGCTTTTAATGGGCAATGACGGGGGTCGTACTGATACCTTAATGTTGGCTACAGTAAACCCAAAAGCGATGCAGTTGACTCTAACAAGCATTGCCAGGGATAGTTATGTCCCAATCGCCTGCTATCCAGATAATTCAAGAGACAAAATAAATCATTCCCGTAATATTAGTCGTGATTGTACAATCAAAACAGTTGAAGATTTACTTGATCTTTCAATAGATTTTTATGTGGAAATTAATTTTCAAGGAGTCATTGATTTAGTTAATGCCCTTGGCACGATAAAAATTGACTCACCGGCAAGCTTTCATGGAAACATTGAAAGTGAAGAGGGTGGAGGTGTCTTTATTCCAGAGGGTGTTAGTGATTTAGATGGAAATCAAGTTTTAGCTTTTGTTAGAGAAAGAAATAGTTTTGCCGATGGAGACTTTCAAAGACAAAAAAATCAACAACAAGTTATCGACTCACTTTTAACTACTGTTATTGAAACCCGTGATGTCACTAAATTAATTAACTTGATTAAAGCTACAGGCCGTAATGTTGAAACTAATATGTCATTATCACAACTTATTGACTTAATGAATTTAGGTATAGTCAAAATGGAATCAACCTTTTTAAACAATGCCGATATCTTTACTATTTATGGCAGTAGGATAACAGGTCGTGGAGCTTTGATTTACAATCAAGACTTTGAAAAGGAAATTTATTATTACATTTTATACAATGGCTCAATTAATGACATAAAAGATCTTATTACCATGAATTTGCGCTCAGATGGAATATTAGAAGTGCCTAAAGGTTTTAACTACAACTATAATCAAGGATTTATTCCACCAGTCTTTAGTCAACTAGAATATTATGAAGCCATTGACTCAGATATTGATCTTAATGTTCCGCGCCCACAACCAGAGGAAGTAGAGCCAGAACCCGAAGATGACGACTTTATTGAAAAAGAACCTGAAGAAATTGGGGGTATAAAGGTTGAAGATTTTTCTAATAGGGCTTTTGCTCAACTTAAAGCTTACGCCGATGAACAAGGCTTAGTAATCGTCGTCGACAGTATTGTAAAGAAGAAAACTGCGGATCCCTTGTATAACAAACCTGATCAACAGTTTGTAAAAGATAATCAAGCTGGTATCTTTCTAAATAAAGGTGATAATTTATATGTAATAATTACCGAATACGAATATGACTCTAATTTTGTAGACGATGGTTTAAGTAATGATCAAGACCCAAAACCTGGAGATTCAACTGAAACAAAACCACCGCAAGGGTCTACACCATAAACTAGTATATTATTAAAAGATAAATTTGGGCATAAAAAAAGGAGCGTTTGCTCCTTTTTCACTTATTAAGCCTCTACTAGAGAAACGTTAATTGCTTTTTCTCCGCGATCTTCTGTAATCAATTCAAATTCAACGCGATCTCCATCACTAAGTGACTTATAGCCATCTGAATTAATTGCTGAAAAATGTACGAAAACTTCTTTTGCTTCTTCACCATCGACTGTAATAAAACCATAGCCTTTAGTGTTATTGAAAAACTTTACTGTACCTGTTTGCAAATTCACTACCTCCAATTTCTAAAATAAGTAGTATAAGATACGTAAAGTAACATAAAACATATACAGTGCTTATTTAATTTATTATATCACAGATAAGTTTCTTTTTGTTTATTATTTGATTGCTCTTGTAATTAATCCAGAATTTGCTAAAATTGGATGTAGCCAATAATGGATGATTGACCGAGCGGCTGAAGGTGCTACCTTGGAAAGGTAGTGTACTGTAAGGTACCGGGGGTTCGAATCCCTCATCATCCGCCAAATTATATACGCAAAGCCTATAAAGGGCTTTTTTTATTTTTTGCTTTTTCTAAAAAAAGGAAAACAGAGCAAATTATGTTATAATAACATTGGTGATATAATGGAAAATGCAAGAGTTATGTTTATGGGGACACCTGAATTTGCTAAGGAAATCCTTGAACATTTAATTAAGTTAAATTACAACATTGTGGCAAGTGTTAGCCAGCCAGATCGACCTGTTGGCCGCAAAAGAGTTTTAACACAAACACCTGTCAAAAAATTATCTATAAAACATGAAATAGCTTGTGTTCAACCCGAACAAATTAAAAAATCAGTTGATAAAGTTTTAAGCTTTAAACCAGATATAATTATTACTTGTGCTTATGGACAAATTATACCAAAAAGGATACTAGATTATCCAAAATATGGTGCCTTTAATATTCATGCATCATTACTTCCTAAATTAAGAGGGGGTGCACCGATTCATAAAGCAATAATGTTTAATGAAAGTGAAACTGGCATAACAATTATGGAAATGTCAGAAAAAATGGATGAAGGTGATATGATTTTAAAGAATAAAATCAAAATAAGTGATGAGCATACAACAAAATCTCTAAGTCTTGAGCTAATAGAATTAGCCAAACAAGCTATAGAAAAAGCTATGCCTTTACTGTTAGCCCAAAATTATCCAAAAGAGAAACAAAATTCTGATTTAGCGACTTATGCTTATAACATTTCAAAAGATGAAGAGTTTATATCATTTGACCGGAGTTTTATTGAAGTTGACCGCCATATTAGAAGTTTAATTGATCGGCCTGTAGGTTATGGAATAGTTGATGGATTAAAGATTAAACTGCATGGTGTAAAACATTCACAGCAAACAAGTGATTTAGAAAATGGCACAATTTTAGGTTTAGTAGATGATGGAATTGGTGTAGTTGTTGAAAATAAAGTCTTAGTACTAACAAAAGTTCAGCCAGCAGGAAAAAATATTATGGCTGCAAAAGATTTTAACAATGGACAAGGCCAAGAATTAATTAAAAGAAAGTTCAGGTAGGGTTATGGCACTTTTAATAAATAATGAAACAGATTTAAATTATGATTTTCAAAGTGTTTTTGATGAAAGCATCAAAATTACTTTTGATACTTTAAAAGTTTCTAAGGACTATGACTTATCAGTTTCTTTCATCAACGATACTACAATAAAAACAATGAATCGTGATTATCGAAATATTGATAAAGCTACTGATGTAATTAGTTTTGCCATGCTTGATAGTCTTGATGAAGTAAATCACGATGAAAGTGGCTTAGATCTAGGCGATATTTTTATTAGTGTTGAAACAGCCGCTAAACAAGCAAAAAACTTGAATCAAAGCTTAAATCGTGAAATATTGTTTTTGTTTATTCACGGTTTATTACACTTACTTGGTTATGACCACCAAAATCTTGAAGAAGAAGCAGCAATGTTTAGTTTGCAAGAGGAGATAATCGATGAAATTATTAAAAAGAATCCAATTTAAATTTTCAAATGCAATAAATGGGATTAGTGCTGGTTTAAAACATGATCGAAGCATTGAAATTCAATTTGCATTTATGGTGTTAGCTATTTTAGCTGCTTGGTTTTTTAAAATTTCAAAATTTGAATGGATAATAATAATATTAGTAAGTGGTTTAGTTGTTGCTTTTGAATTTATTAATAGCTCTATTGAGCTATTGTGTGATTTTGTTACTGATGAACAGTATTCGCCAATTATTAAAAAAGTTAAAGACTTATCGGCGGCTGCAGTTTTAATTATTGCACTAACAGCACTTTTAACCGGTTTAATTATTTTTAGTAAATATATATTATAGGAGGTATTTATGGAACACAAAGACATATTAACAAAAGCTTTTGAAGCAATGGATAATGCATATGCACCATACTCAAACTATCATGTAGGTGCCTGTGTAAAAACAGTAGATGGAAAGTATTTTTTAGGTGCAAATATTGAAAATGCAGCATATGGTCCAACAGTTTGTGGCGAAAGAAATGCAATATTTGCCGCATACTCTAATGGTTATCGAAAAAAAGACATTGAAAGTATTGCAATTGTTTCAGATGGAGCAAGAGTTGGTTCACCTTGTGGAACTTGTCGTCAAGTTTTAAGTGAACTAATTAGTGAAGATACACCAATTGTTTTGAGCAATAAAAAAGAAACCAAGATAACAAACATTGATGAATTGTTGCCATTTAGATTTTCTTCAAAGGACTTACATGAAAAAATTTAAAAGTGGATTTATAGCCCTAGTAGGAAGACCAAATGCTGGAAAGTCAACATTGGTAAACAATTTAGTTAATGACAAAGTAGCAATTGTTACAGATAAACCACAGACAACAAGAAATGTAATAAGAGGGGTTAGATCAGATGAAGATTCACAAATGGTCTTTATGGATACACCTGGTATTCACAAACCTCGCCATAAACTTGGTGGAAGTATGGTTAGTAAGGCTTATGGTAGCCTTAAAGATGCTGATTTAATTTACTATGTTGTTGATGGCACCCAAAAATTTGGTCCAGGAGATCGTTTTGTCATAGATAAGTTATCATATGTCAAAAAACCAGTATTTCTAATTTTAAATAAAATCGATAGATTTTCATCTGATGAGCTAATAGAACTATTAGTCACTTGGCAAGAGCGATTTGAATTTAAAGAAATAATTCCAATTTCAGCACTAAAAGATTTAAATGTCGACAAACTAGTTGAAATTACTAAACCATATTTAACAGATGATATTAAGTATTATCCAGATGATCAAGTATCAGATCAAGAAGAAGACTTTTTATACGCTGAGATTATTCGTGAAAAACTAATTTTTGCAACCAAAGAAGAAATTCCACATAGTATTGCTGTTGTTATTGATACAAAAAAAGTTAAAGACGATATGACGGTTATAGATGCAGTAATAGTTGTTGAGCGCGACTCTCAAAAAGGTATTGTTATTGGTAAAGGTGGTCATGTTTTAAAACAAGTAGGAACTTTGGCTAGACGTGACATTCAAGAAAAACTAAATAAGAAAGTCTTTTTAAACTTATTTGTGACAGTTGAAAAAAACTGGAGAAACAATCCTAGAAAAGTTGAAAAGTACTCACACACAAATGAATAAAAGAGAAGAAACAGTTAAAGGAATTGTTTTAAGACAAATTGAATACAAGGATAATGACGCAATAGTTAATGTTTTAAGTAACAAAGGTGAAATACATAACTTTTATGCAAGAGGTGTAAAAAAAGTCACTAGCAAAAACGCTAGTGCTGTTTTAGTATTTGTCTATTCAGATTTTGAATATTTTTTCAATCAAAAAGGTTTACACACACTCAAACGTGCCAAAGTTATCATTAATTATTTCGAGAAATTTACTGATTATAATAAAATTATCGTTGCTTTTATGCTTTTAGACATTGTATATGATATCGCAAATTTAGATACTATGAAAAATCCACAATTGTTTAAACTTTTAATTGACAGCTTAGAAATGATTAATGAAGTTGATGAAACACTCTTACTTGCTTACTTTTTAGTTTCAATAATGAAAAGTCAAGGAATTGAATTGGTCGTGGATCATTGTGCAATCTGTGAAAGTAAAAAAATTAATTATATTTCAATTGAAAATGGTGGTTTTGTTTGCCATAACTGTTTAACTAGTTTTAACAAAACATTCAACAAATTAGAAATGCTGCAATTATTTAGAAGTATTAATGTGATTACAATGCAAGATCTAAGTGTTTTAGATTTTAGTCAAAACAATTATAAAAGCCTGCTTTTAATTATTTATGAATTTTATACAAGTTACACAGGTTTGAAAGTTAAAAATTTTGAAAAAATACAGATGGTATAAAAACTGTCTACATTGACAAAAGTGAGGATTGTAGGTACAATTAGGAATGCGAGAAGAGGGATATTATGGATAAATTAAAACTTGAAACGATAGTTGCTCACGCTAAAGATACTGGCTTTATATTTCAGGGATCTGAGATATATGGTGGCTTAGCAAACACTTGGGACTTTGGTCCACTAGGTGTTGAGCTTAAAAATAATATTAAAAAAATGTGGTGGCAAAAATTTGTTAGATCAAATGAAAAAAACGTTGGAATTGATGCATCAATTTTAATGAATCCAAAAGTTTGGGAAGCTAGTGGGCATTTAAAGACATTTAACGACCCACTTATGGACTGTAAGTCTTGTAAAACGCGTCATCGTGCTGATCATTTAATTGAAGAGTTTGATGCCAGTGTTGATGTTGATGCTATGACACACAAACAAATGCATGACTTTATTGTAGATAAAGGTGTGCCTTGTCCTAAGTGTGGAAAAAAAGATTTTACAGATATTAGACAATTTAACTTGATGTTAAAAACATTTCAAGGTGTTGTTGAAGATGCAACAAGTACAATTTACTTGAGACCAGAAACAGCTCAAGGAATTTTTGTTAACTTTAAAAATGTTCAAAGATCTACAAGACGAAAGATTCCATTTGGTATATGTCAAATTGGTAAAAGTTTTAGAAACGAAATTACACCAGGTAATTTTATCTTTAGAACAAGAGAGTTTGAACAAATGGAAATGCAATTTTTCTGTGAACCAGGAACTGATTTAAAGTGGTATGAATATTGGAAGCAATTTAGCATGGACTGGATCACTAATTTGGGTGTTGATCCAAATAATCTAAGATTTAGAGATCATGGCGAAGAAGAGTTGTCATTTTATTCAACAGCTACAGCCGACATTGAATATTTGTTCCCATTTGGATGGGGCGAAATTTGGGGTATTGCTGATCGAACAGATTATGATTTAAAGCAACATGAAAAATTTGCGAAAGTAGATATGAGCTATTTAGATCCATATACGCATGAAAAATATATTCCATATGTAGTGGAGCCATCAGTAGGTGTTGAACGTTTATTGTTAATGTTTATGGCAGATGCTTATAAAGAAGAAACACTTGAAAATGGCGATGTAAGAAAAGTAATGAAATTACATCCAGCCTTGGCGCCAATTAAGGCAGCAATATTTCCTTTATCAAAAAAACTAAATGATGAGGCAATGGAAATCTTCAAAGATTTAAGTGATTATTTCAATGTTGAATTTGATGATGGTGGAAGTATAGGTAAAAGATATCGCCGTCAAGATGAAGTTGGTACGCCATTTTGTATAACTTATGACTTTGAGTCAAAAGATGATCAAATGGTAACTATTAGAGATCGCGATACAATGGAACAAGAAAGAATAGAGATAAGTAAACTTAAAGATTATATCCAAGCTAAAATTTTAGTGTGAGGTGAGAAAATTTGGCTAGATTACAAAATGAAGATATAAATCGAGTAAGACAAAGCGCTGACATCACAGAAGTGATTAGCCAATATATACCTGTCGAAAAAAAGGGCCGCAACTTTGTTGCTATTTGTCCTTTTCATGATGACAGTAATCCATCTTTAACTATATCACCTGACAAACAAATTTATAAATGCTTTGTTTGTGGTGCTGGGGGTAATGTATTTACCTTTGTTCAAAACTATAACAATGTGTCATTTGTAGAAGCTGTTGATACAGTAGCAAAATCAGTAAATATTGACTTAAATATAAATACATCAAATTTGAGTTATACAATGAGTGACAATGAACAAAAGTATTATAAAATAACCGCAGATGCAACTAACTTTTTAACGTTTTCATTAATAAACACAAAAAACCAAGGATTAATTGATTATTTGCAAACTCGAAAATTGAGTAAAAAAGAAATTGAATACTTTAATATTGGTTATGAACAAGACCATTCATTAGTTGATTTTTTAAATAGAAAAGGTTATAAGGAAATAGATTTAATTGAGATAAATTTAATTAACAGCAATGAATATGGTTTACGCAGCGTTTTTAACAATCGCTTAGTCTTTCCTATTCACAATCGCTATGAACATGTTGTAGGTTACAGCGGTCGAATAACTTATAGTGATGAAAATATAGCTAAATATGTAAATTCAAATGAGAATGTTATTTACACAAAAGGTAATATTCTTTACAATTACCATCGTGCTAAAGATAGTGCAAAACGGGAAGCTGAAGTGTATTTAGTTGAAGGAGTAATGGATGTTATTGCATTTTATCAAGCTGATGTTTTTAATTGTACTGCAACATTGGGGACTGCACTAACTAATAGTCAAGCTCAACAGCTTAGATCATTAGCGCCTCATATCGTTATTGCTTTTGACGGAGACAATGCTGGACAAATGGCAACGGTTAAGGCCATTGAAACTTTGCTTGATCAAAAAGTCAAAATAGAAGTTTTAACAGGTTTTAAAGACTTAGACCCTGACGATTTTCTTAGAGAAAACAATAAAGAAATATTCAATGAAACTCTAAAAGTCAGATTGAGTTGGATGGATTTTTTAATCAAATTTTACAACGAAAAGTTTAATCTTGATAACTTTGAAGAACGAAAGAGTTTTACTACAACCTTATCTAAATACACAGAAAAAATTGAGGATGACTTTGATAAAGAATACTTTTTAAACAAAATCGCAACGATTACAAATTTTAGTCAAACTCAAATTGCACAGTTAATTCCAAAATCTAGTGTTACTAAAAACAAGCAAAGGCCAATTGTTAGAAAAAACCGACTTAGAAAAAATCGTGTTGAATACAATATTATTGGTCAAATGCTGTCAGGTAAACAAGCAGCATTTTATATTAGAGACAATTTGGGTTTTTTGACAGATGAACAATTAAATCGTTTATATCTAATTATCATTGATTATTACTATCATAACGATGAAATCATTGTTGCTGATGTTATAAGCAAGATAAATCTTGATGATCCAGAATTGGCTGATTTATTTTTAGAGATTATCAATAATGATACTATCATTAAAGATTATGATCAAAAAATAATTGATGAAAATATAGGTTTAATTGAAGTTAGATTGATTGAACGTAATATTAAAGAATTACGCAGACTCCAAAGCATGGATGATAGTGAGCAAGGCTTAAGAGCCACAAAAATTGCTGAATTGAATTTAAGAAAATCAGAAATATTGGAAAAATAGGAGGATTACATGGCAAAAAAGAAAAAGAGTTTAGTAACCTTAGAAGATTTAAAACAAGATTTTAAAACCTTTTATGAAGATAAAAATAAATTGTACCAAGAAGAAATTATTAATGCTGTTGAACCGTTAAAATTAAGTGATCAAGAATTAGATGACTTATATGAGTGGTTTGCCGATGAAGAAATAGTCATTAGTGATGATAGTGAAGATGAGCTATTGATGGATGCTGAAGAAGATGAAGAAGATAGTAGTTATTCAGGTAGAAATCTATCGGACTTAGAAGCTTCATTTGCAGAGTCAACAAGCACTAAAAGTAATGACCCAGTTAAGATGTACTTAAAAGAAATAGGTCGCGTCAACCTATTAACTGTTGATGAGGAAAGACGTGTAGCTAAGGCGGCAGATGAGGGCGATCCAGATGCTATTGAACTTTTAATTACCGCAAACTTAAGACTAGTTGTTTCAATTGCAAAAAAATATATTGGTCGTGGTATGCAACTTTTAGACTTAATTCAAGAAGGTAATACAGGTTTAATGCGCGCTGTTGAAAAGTTTGACTATCGAAAAGGTTTTAAATTTTCAACATATGCAACATGGTGGATTAGACAAGCAATTACTAGAGCAATCGCTGACCAAGCACGTACGATTAGAATTCCCGTCCACATGGTTGAAACAATCAACAAATTAACAAGAATTCAAAGACAATTAGTTCAAGAATTAGATCGAGACCCAACTGCTGAAGAAATCGCAGAAGTCATGGGTGATGGTATGACGCCAGATCGTGTAAGAGAAATTCAAAAAATAGCGTTAGTGCCAGTTTCACTTGAAACTCCAATAGGTGAAGAAGATGATTCACAACTAGGAGATTTCATTGAAGACCACTTAACTGTTTCGCCATCAGAGTATGCTAATAACATGCTATTGAAAGAAGAAATTGATAATGTACTTTTAGATTTAACAGAGCGTGAAGAAAAAGTTTTACGTTTAAGATTTGGCCTTGAAGATGGTCGCACAAGAACACTTGAAGAAGTTGGACGTGAATTTGATGTTACTCGTGAGAGAATTAGACAAATTGAAGCTAAAGCTTTAAGAAAACTAAAACATCCTAACAAGTCAAAACGTCTTAGAGAGTTTATGGAAGACAACTAATGTTATCAAAAAGATTAATCGCAATTGCATCATTAGTTAATCAAAATAGTGTTGTTGCAGACATAGGTAGTGATCATGGATTACTACCTTGTTTTTTAGCTCTAAATAACCAGGTTGTTAAGGCTTATGCAGTTGATAATAAAGTGGGACCATTAAATAGTGCAATTGAAAACATAAACAAACACAATTTAAATACTAAAGTCTTTCCAGTTTTAGCAGACGGTTTAAACAATCTCAATAAAGAAGTTAATAGTGTAGTCATTGCAGGAATGGGTTTTTCAACCATTAAAGCAATTTTAGAGGATGATATTAAAATTGTAGCAAGTTTAGATCAAGTTATTGTTTCAACACACACTAAAGTCAATGAATTGAGAAAATGGATTATGGATAGAAACTATTTAATTTCTGATGAAAAAATAGTAAAAGAACACAATAAGTTTTATACTATAATAAGTTTTGAATCCAAAAAGATAAAATCTTACGACAAATACGACTATTTAATTAGTGAAAAGTTAATAGAAAAAGATGATGACATATATTTTGAATATATAAATAAAAAATTAGAAAAACTATCCAAAATCAATAAACACAGACAAAGTTCAAAACTGGATATTGAAATTGATAAAATAATTCAAGCTCTAAAAAAGAAGTGAAAAGACTTCTTTTTTGTTTATAAAACTTTGACAATTTTATTAAATTAAAACAATTTAGACTTTTTATATTGCCATTGTAAAAAAATTGTTTAAACAATGTTATTATATAATTACATTTAATAAATCAAGAGATAAAATATTATAGTGGCTTTATTTTTATAGGAGGTAGTTTATGAT
>LFRM01141382.1_pt1 | contig 11925 bp, 12 predicted proteins | sample 618341 | NCBI WGS metagenome assembly LFRM01 (sample SAMN03654438, study PRJNA283298) | anaerobic digester metagenome | isolation source: pool of bioreactors CSTR01a, CSTR02a, and CSTR03a thermophilic anaerobic... | place: Denmark: Kgs. Lyngby | collected 2014-05-21
TCAACAGGAAAAAACGTTAGAGGCGGCATGATTCACGTTCCAACTAGGTTGACAAACACCGCCTGCTGCTCAACCGATTTTGGGGTGACAAAGCGCATGTTAGGGCGACTCATGGCTTCACAGATGGCCTCAGCATCAACACGGTCATTCTTGTTACTTTTGACATAGGGTTTAACAAATTGAGCGGCAATCAACCGAACCCGATAACCACGCTTTTGCAACTCACGCGCCCAGTGATGAGAAGAGGCACAGGCCTCCATGCCGATTTCAGCACCGGCAGGTGCTTTATTACTGATAGCATCCAGCCATTTGCTGCGTGAATATTTTCCTTGCCAGCAGGTTTTACCCTGACGATCTGCGCCATGAACATGAAAGACAGACTTTGCAATATCAACACCGACACGGATAATGGTCATCTGGACTTCTCCTCATAGTTATGATGGTTTTTAACCTACTCACCATTTTGGCACATCGATGCCGGTTAGGTGAGGAAGAGTCCATCCCATTGCTTACGAATATTAAGCTTAACTAAGCAGTGAGTCGCTCTAACTGCTGATCTGAATTGTGCTAGGTGTAGTTGGTGTTACGTTTACAAAATCTTGTACAAAAGGTGCTATTTTGGTATGCTATACGTGCTGATTTAAAATTTCAGCAGATATAGCATACAGAAAGGATTAAATAATGGAAAAACAAAATTTATTTTTTGAAGTAATAAAAAACTCACATGACTCAAAAAGCTATTCTGATGGCTGTTCTGGTAGCAGAAGCGATTGCTGTACTCGTGTGTGTACACGCCAAAAAGGTAACAACAATAGTACGGATGCATGGGAAAATTATTTAGATATTAATGCAGGCGTCTTACAATACTAAAGTTATGACATATAACTATGAATATTTAATTTAGAACTGTATTTTTTAAGCCTATATCTTTCAATTTACAGTTCTAAATATCAATTAATGTCCGTAGATATTATAAAATCTTAGTTTGCAATATTTTCCCACCAAGAGGCCCTGATCCAGGCCCTAACTTAACTTCAAAATCAACAAAATTGATCACATCAACCTTGTGATCAATTATAATTACAGCCTTAAACATAGTACTCTTTTTATAGATATAATCCATTACTTTACTAGTAGTTTCAGGATCCAAACCTGCAGCTGGCTCATCAATAATAAGTATTTTCTTTGTTTCTTGTTGTCTACTTAATTGCGAGCTAATTCGCAACCTACGCATCTCTCCACCCGAAAGAGTCTGAGTTTTTCTATTTAACTGCAAATGTGCTAAACCCAATAACTCTAACGATTTTAGAACTTTTTCAATCGAAGCATCGTCAGTAAAAAAATCAATAAATGTTTTAATTTCAGCATTATATAGATCTACTATCGAGATCCCTTTAACTTTGCTTTGAATATAAAGATTATCTAAATCAAACAAACTCCCATTACATCTTTGGCATACCATATGCACATCTTTATCAAATCCTCTTTCATATTTAACTACCCCTAGTCCTTTACATTTTATACATCCACCTTTTTGTAATGGGTTAAAATATGAGCTATCAGCTTGTAAATGATGCCCAAAATATTCTGCTATTAATGATGTTAGCCCTAGTGATGAAGACAAGATGGAACGAACGCTATAATTACCATTCTTTTGGCTAATATAGATACTATCTACACTTCTTTCAATAGCTTTAGCCAATGATGACTTTCCTGAACCAGAAACACCTGTAAAAATTGTCACGCATTTCTCGGGTATTTCTAAATTTTGATCACTGACATTATTCATTGTTAAACCTTGAAATTCAATGAATTTTGATATTTTATGCTTCGGAGATAAATTAGATAGAGGCTGTATGATTTCATTGTCACATACATACCCTCCATTTATTCCAGCTTCTAAACCGATATGGATTTTATGATCTGCAATATCTATAAATTCTTGAGTATGATCTACAAGAATTACCGTATTTTTTTTAGATAGTTTTTGAATGAAAGATAGAAGAACATCATAATCTTTAGGGTTAACTTGTGCAGATATCTCATCAATTACAATTAAAACACCTGTAATATTTGCTATTAATAATCGGCTAAATTTTATTTTTTGTAACTCCCCACCAGATAAACTAGGTATTGATCTAGATAAAGTTAAATATCCTAACTTTAAATCATCAATAGCTTTAAGCACTGAATATAAGTGTGATTTAGGTGCTTCTTCATGAATTATTAATAGAAGCTCAGAAATTGGCTTAGTTAATAATTCAAAGAAAGTTAATGATCCTATTTGAAGAGCATGACGTTGAGTATTAATACAGCTCCCTAAACAATCTGGACAAATTTTGTGGCTAATTTGCTCATTAATAACTTTTAAACCTTTAGAGTTATTAATATAAACGACTGCGCCTATATAAAACACTCTGCGCTGCCTACTCTTATTAGCATGTTTTGCATTAAAAATAATTTTAGATTCAGATTGCTGAGTATATAAAATTTTATTTTGATCTGCTTTTGTTAAAGAACCAAAAGGGGTATCTATTGGTATCTTCTCTTGATTAGCATATGCTATTAATAATTGGTGATATAAGGTGGTAGTGCTCTTACTTTTCCAAAATGGAAAAGGATTCTCTCTTAAAGTTAATTTATAATCTATGAATTTCTGATAGTCGATATCATCAACTACACCTAATCCATGACAATGCTTACATTCATTCAAAGGTGAATGTAACTTTAGATACTGATACTCGGGAATTTCAATAGAGCACATCATTTTTATTGCTGTTAGTAATTGGGGAACATTTAGATATGAATATAGATTAGATCTAGGATTATTATTAGTATTCTTTTGTGTAATCGCAACCGCAGGAATTAAATTTTTATAACTCTCTACTCGATAATCATAATTATCTATATATCCTTCTTCTATTGCTGAAAACTCATCACTACACAACTGATAAATTGTTGAAAATGCTAATGAGCTTTTTCCTGCACCTGACCTTCCATAGATACTCGTAATTTTATTCAGAGGAATGGTTATATCTATATTTTTTAAATTATGAGTTGATATCTGCTTAAAGTACATATTCATTTCGATTACACCACTGACAGTCATTATTTTTAGGAATATTGATAATATTTAGATCTTTAGTTCTAGGTAAAAACTCAATTCTTTTATTAGAGTGATTCAAAGTATCATACTTATTAATAAGTACTTTAAAAGCATCAATTACAGATAAAGTTGCAGATATACCTGATAACGGAGGAAAAGACCCTACTTTTCGATTTTCTCTATGTAATTTTTTTACATTGACTAGCTCTGGAGTATTTATCTCATCCAACTTACTTTTAAAACAATTAAAACAGGCCGTTTCAAATGGGATAATTGTCTGGCCAATTAAGGTTAAATGTAAATTATAGCCACCACCTATTATATGTGGGATTTTATGTTTCATAGCAAATGTAGCAACCAATTCACTTGTATAATCAACACTTGGCTCATCAGCACAATTAATAATCAAATCTACAGCCACACTCTCTGAATATCGAACAAACAAGTCGCTAGATAAGTTTTCATTAATTTTTTGAACATTAACTTTATTACTAATAGATTTTAGCTCTTGTGATAAAGCCTCTGTTTTCAGCATTCCAATCTGATCTTCAAAATAATACTGCCGATGTAAGTTACTTAAATCTACAACATCATTATCAACTAAGATAAAATTACTAACACCTAGTTTTGCTAAATATACAGCAATATAGCTTCCAACAGACCCTAAGCCAATAATCATAATTTTAGAGTCATTGATTTTATTAATTTTATCAACAACCTCTGTTGTAGAATGACAGAAATCCTCCAAGGTATTAATTAGCCTATAATGGTTTTCCATCATATACTCTGAATAAACTCCATCTTCTCTTATTAGAATATATTGACAATATAAGTAGTGTACTAACTTTATTAAATCATCTCGAGGGTATTGAGGAAATATAGCTATGACCTCTTCCGTTAGTTTAGTACCATCAAAAAGATGTAAGAATTCTATAATTTCTGGAAAATCTATCTTTAATACTACGGTAGATCTAGTATTTGCATTAAAAAATTCAACTATATTATTTTTTAAAACAATTCCAATAATTTGCCTTAGTCTTAGTTTACCCACAACATACCTCACATCCCAATTGATGCTTTACCTCAAATTTTGTTAAAACCCCCTCATTCAATAAATATTCATATCTAGCTGTTTTATCCTCAACCGCTCCTGAAATTAAAAAATTTAGGATACTAAAAGAAGAAAAGTAAGATGAGAATGCGCTCATGCCAGCTATTCCTCCAGCCCATCCTATTTTATTAGCTTTATCAGTTTTTACAGGTAGATCTCTATTGCTTTGACTATCCTGTATAGAAAAATATGTAGGTTTCCAATCTTTTAAAGAAATCTGAAATGTTTGCTGAACACAATCAATACACGGAGTTTTAGGCGGTATAATTAACTCACCAGAACTCATTAGATGAGCATCAAAGCCACCCATTACATACATAGGAATTTGTAATGCCTGACAGAACCTACCTACTTTTAAAGAAGTATGACCAATATATGGCTCATCTAAACCATTTATTACCATATCCGTTGATACGGGTATAAATTTTGATAGATCTGTATGGGGCAAAATTTTCACGTTATAAGCCATAACTTTAATATTTTTATTAACTCTCCGTAAGTTTTGAGATAAAGCATCTACTTTATAACTACCTATATCATAAGGTCGTGCAAATAAATGCCTATCTAAGCTTGCTTCTTCTATTTGTTTATAATCTACTAATGTTATTGAACTAACCCCTGTTCTTACAAGTAACTCTGCTAATCCAGCTGAAAAAGCACCACACCCTAGAAATACAATATGCTTCGCTTCAAGTATTTTTTGAGAATTTATTCCTGATATATCTAAAAACATATCATCAAAGTATGCTATTTGTCGTTCATATCTAGGCATAGATTGGTCATTATTTGAATCGACCACCAAACTATTATCATATAAAAATCTCACCAAACTGTTTATTTGCTCATGTAATTCATTAATTCTCAATATTTGAGTAATTTCATATATCGTCTTAGTTCCATCTAATAATGATAGGAAGTTAGCTACTAATTTATTAGTAATAATTTCTATCCTATCTCTTGTTGTAATACGATGGAATGTTATAAGAATTTTCTCATTTTCTATTTCATTTAAATACACATCTATAGAATTTTTTAAAACCAGTTGCTTTTCTTGTAATTTCATCATTGCAATATTTATTTACCCTATGGAAAACAATAAGATTGTATCAGGATATTTTATCTAATAACTATGTTTGACACCATCAAATTCATCATTCGAGCTCAATTTCAACCCAACCTATCCGCCAACTCTGCAGTTGTTGNNAATGGTCGCAACGCCATAAGCTGGGAAGAAAAGTTCAAGCTGGATGTGTGGTATGTGGATAACCAATCTTTCTGGCTGGACGTAAAAATCCTTTTCCTGACCGTCAAAAAAGTGTTTATTAAAGATGGAATTTCTGCAGATGGTCATGTAACCATGCCTCCTTTCGAAGGAACTCGTAAAGAAAATGAATAGCAAGACGAATATTTTAATATTATCTGCCGGGCGTCGTGTTGAACTGGTGCAAGTTTTCCAGGAAGCGTTAAAGAAGCATTTTCCTGAATCCCCCCTCTGTCACACTAGTTGTCCGATCTTTTGATTTTTACATTTCATCCATTTGAGGGAGCGGATAGAGTTTTTCAATGTCATCCTACAGTCCCGACCTTAAAGCGCAGATTGTTAAAAAAATGATGCCGCCCAATAACCAGAGTATTGCCCAGATCAGCCGGGAAAGTGGTATTCATGTGGCGACGTTATATACTTGGAAAAAACAGTTTCAAGCAAAAGGATTTGTTGTGCCTGCAAAAAAATCCCCACCTGACCAATGGGATGCCAAGGCTAAATTGGCCGCCATTATCCACACCGCCAGCATGAACGAGACCGAGCGCTCCGTTTACTGTCGTGAGCATGGTTTATACCCTGAACAGCTAGACGCCTGGAAAGCGGCGTTTGAATCAGCTGATGTGGTTGATGAGCCGGTTAGTAAAACGGCACTGACCGCCGAGCGCAAAAAGACCCGGCAGCTGGAAAAAGAACTTAGACGCAAGGAGAAGGCACTGGCTGAAACGGCTGCCTTATTGACCTTGTCAAAAAAAGCCCGGGCTATCTGGGGCATCAACGAGGACGACTGATTCCCGTCACGATGAAACAGATAGCCATTACCCTGATCCAGGAAGCGGTTCATGCCGGTGCGCGACGCCATAAAGCCTGCGCTATCCTAGGTATTACCTGCCGTACTTTGCTGCGATGGCAAACCGCAGGCCAGGATCTGGACGATAAACGCCAGCAGGCGGCTGCACGTATTTATGCCCATGCCCTGACTGAACAGGAACAGCAGCAGATTCTGGCGGTATGCAACCAATCTGAGTACCAGAGCTTACCGCCTTCGCAAATCGTGCCCAAGCTGGCTGATCAGGGTATTTATATTGCCTCTGAATCCAGTTTTTACCGAGTGCTCAAGGCGCATGAACAGCTTAACCGTCGTGGTCGCGCACAGCCGCCCCGGCCGGTGGCTGAACCCAGGTCTTGGGTCGCAACGGCACCCAATCAGGTTTGGTCGTGGGATATCACTTATCTGCCTAGTGCTCTTCGTGGGCAGTTTTACCGCTTGTATATGACGATTGATGTTTATAGTCGCCTGATTACAGGCTGGGAAGTGCATCTTGATGAATCGGCACAGCATGCGGCCATCCTCATTGACAAGGCGTGCCTCAAACACGGTGTTAGCAAAGGCCAGCTCGTTTTACACTCGGACAATGGTAGTCCAATGAAAGGCGCTACCATGCTGGCGACCTTGCAGCGGCTGGGTGTCGTGCCGTCATTCAGTCGGCCTTCGGTCAGCGATGATAATCCGTACTCCGAGGCCCTGTTCCGAACGCTCAAATATACACCGGCCTATCCCGCAAAGCCGTTTGCCAGTCTGAAGCAAGCCCGCCAATGGGTGCATCAATTCGTGGCCTGGTATAACACCATGCATTGCCACAGCGGCATTCAATTTGTGACACCTGAACAACGTCATACGAGGCAGGATAAAGCCATTCTGAATCACCGCAGTGCCGTTTATGAGGCCGCCAAGCAGGCCAAGCCTGAGCGCTGGAAGAATCGTTCTGTCCGTAACTGGAAACCGGTTGAAGAAGTCTGGCTTAACCCGCCCAAGGAGCACGACATCCCACCTGAAAATATAAGGTTGGCTGCATAAGATATCGGACAACTTGTTTGACAAACACCGATATGGAGGAAGTGCTAGAAGCTATGCATCAGATTCTGCGCAGCACCGATCCCGTCGATGCCTATACCTTACACAAGTCCGTCATTTCGCAACATATTGACGGGCAACGGCGGCTGGTTTTTTCAGCGGATTTCTTCAGCGACTCCGAGATCATTAATGAGGTCAAGGCCCATCGCGCTCGCCTAGCGAGGCTGCGCGAGTTGAATCTTCTGGGGTCCTATACACATCTCGTGCAGGCATATCGCGGCGCCGTAATAGACAGAGTCGTTGCCCTTGGGAAAAGAGAGGGCTGGATCCACATTGAGGTAACTTACGATGCCAGAACATTGATGCGGCCGACTTTCACGGTGTCTGAAGCGCCCGATCCGCCACACATAGACCCTCCGAGTGTATCTGGATACCAAGTGTATTTTGTAAATCTGGACAATGTTTTCGCGCTCTCAACACGAGATATCTATCAGCCCGATATTACTAAGGCATTGCAGCGTCGCCTCTATGTCCTGGAAACCAGGTTCCAGTCCGATCTGGATGTGTTTGTCTTCGGCTCCGAATTCCTCGACCAGCTGTATTGATCCGGGCCGTTGGGTATTTCGGCGTTGAACAACAGAGTTTGTGCTCGCTAGATCAGAACTGGGCTGTTGTTCCGGTATCGAGTACGACGCTTGTGCCACCCACTGTGGGCGGACAATATAATTGAGAAACGGACAAAATAGTTCAGAACTATGACACTAAAGATGAGAGTTTTATTTTTATAAAATTTAAGCCGTATGCTTGTCATTTATGAACTCAGAAGGTCGTTGCCCAAAAAAAGCTTTAAATGCTGCACTGTAAGCACTATGGCTGCTGTAGCCATAGTTCAGCGCAATTTCGGTGATAGGGAGCCCTTCGTTCAATGCTTCTACTGAGTACAGTAAACGAGCTTGTTGTCGCCATTTACCAAAAGAAATCCCCGTTAATTGTACAAACTGTCGTTCAAAGGTTTTGGTGGATATATGTAGCTCATTAGCCCATTGCCCCATCGGGCGCGAGTCGAAAGGGTGATGTATAAGGTATTCACAAATATTGTGATAGCGGGCGTCTTGGGGCCAAGGTAAAAGCAAATTTAACGAGTTATGGCGTTTCAACTCTTCTAATAACAAACCTACTAATAAATTAGCGTGTTTGTCTTTTTCGTAATCAATGGGTAGCAAAGTAGAGGCGAGAATGAGCTCTTTGAGTAAAGGGGTAACGTTGATGACGTAACTTTTATTTGGTAGAGCTGTTGAGGTCGTGTTTGTTTTAATTAACAAACTTCGCACTTTGCAGTGACTGCGCATGACAACAGTATGTTCTTGTTTTGCGGGTAGCCAGACGGCGCGGTTTGTGGGGACAAGCCAACGTCCTTTCTGGGTCTCAATCAGCAAGGTACCAGAAATAGCATATAACAATTGTGCGCTATGAGCATGTGAGTGCGGCGCAATAATATGTCCTTTGGCGTAGTCTACGGCGATACCGTGCAAAGGTAGATTTGATGTTTCAAACTGGTTGAGCTTTATGTGGTCTTCGTTTGATTTGCTCACGGCTGTCCTTTTTGCTACATATGTCGTCTTATTATAGATAGCTAGACATAGGTTTGACTACCTACTATATCAACTTATATTGATTAGTAGGAGTTTGCTATGTTGAGTGATCCAAGTCGTAAATATATTCCGTATACCCCCGTTTCATTGTTAGATCGACAGTGGCCGAATAAAACGATTAATAAAGCCCCGATTTGGTTGTCTACCGATCTTAGAGATGGTAATCAGGCATTATTTGAGCCGATGAATCTCGTCAAAAAGCACCAGCTTTTTCAAGCGTTGGTGCAAATAGGGGTAAAGGAAATTGAGGTGGGGTTTCCTGCCGGGTCACAAATTGACTTTGACTTTTGTCGTCAACTGATTGAGCAGAATTGTCTACCTGAAGATGTCACACCAATGGTGATGACACAGTTACGTCATGATTTAATTGATCGTACCTTAGAGAGTATGCGGGGAGCTAAGCGCGTGATTGTGCATTTATACAATGCCATTGCTCCCGCTTGGCGCGAAATGGTTTTTGATTTGTCTGTTAAACAAGTAGAGCAATTAGTGCGTGAGCATGTGCGTTATTTAAAAAAACGAGTTGCCGATTACCCTGAAACAGAGTGGATACTGCAGTATTCGCCAGAAACCTTCTGTATGGCTGAGTTAGAGGTGTCGTTGCAGATGTGTCATGCAGCGATGGACGAGTGGTTAGGGGATGATAGTCAAATCATGATTATTAATTTGCCTACTACTGTAGAGGTGAGTACAGCTAATGTTTTTGCGGATCAAATCGAGTGGATGCATTGTCATTTACAGCGCCGACAACAGGTAATTTTGTCAGTGCACCCGCATAATGATCGAGGAACAGGGGTAGCGTGTGCAGAGCAGGCTCTATTGGCTGGGGCTGATCGTGTTGAGGGGTGTTTGTTTGGTAATGGTGAGCGAAGTGGCAATTTAGATTTAGTGACGATTGCTCTGAATATGTACACCCAAGGGGTACACCCTGGTTTGGATTTTTCTGATTTGTTGGAGTTAGTGCATATCGTTGAGGAATGCACCGGCATTGCGTTACACCCTCGTCATCCTTATGCGGGTGATTTGGTATTTACGGCTTTTTCAGGTTCCCATCAAGATGCCATAGCAAAAGGGTTTAAACATCAAAAGCTGGATGCCCCATGGCGAGTGCCTTATTTACCCATTGATCCTAAGGATTTAGGACGAACCTATGACGGTATTGTGCGAGTCAACAGTCAATCAGGTAAAGGTGGTATTGCTTATTTATTAGAGCAGGACCATGGCATTCAAATGCCGCGTCGTATGCAGGTTGAGTTTAGTTCTATTGTGCAAAAGCGAGCGGATAGTGCGGAAGCAGAACTATCTAGTCACATGCTTTGGGAGTTGTTTTCTGAAACGTACTTGCGTCCTGATTTGTCAGCGGGAGTATTTATTTACCAGCGCCATTCATTATTCGAAACTTCAGCTGGTCAAGAAATTGTTTTGGACTTGAGATCAGACAAAGGCGAGTATAGGCAGGTAAAAGGACGAGGAAATGGCCCTATAGCCGCTGTATTAGATGCGCTATCAACGAATGCTTCCGTGTTGTCTTATGAGGAGCGTAATAGGAGTCAGGGGAATGATGCAGAGGCTATTGCCATAATTGAATTATCTATTGCAGATATAGCTGGCTCTTACTTTGGGGTAGGTATAGACACTAATAGCACTACAGCAGCTATTTTTGCTGTGTTAAGTGCGTTAGCGAGGATGGATTCGTTAAGTTAAATAATTGCTACTCAGGTAAGGTCATAGTGTATGTTAGCTTATCTGAGTAGATTTTACTGAGGGCAAGTTGGCGCGGGTGCTTATAGGCATCAAGATCGTAGATAATGGTTTTTTCATTTTTTGGTGAAAGTAAAATTAGTTTTCAACTATTTTGTCATTTTTAATTTTTTCGCTAACTCACTGCTCCTCACCCAGTTCCCATCTATTTTGTCACTTTTCCTAAAATAACCCTCAAAACCCCAATTTTCACCCCTCTCAGTTCCCAACTATTTTGTCCGTCCACAGACGGATAATAAAGTCTTAAACTGAACAAAATAGATCTAAGTTATGACAGTACAGTCTTAAACCAGATAAGATAGTTTCCAATCGATTTGATAATTATTACATTACTTTTATGTCTTCTCCATCCCAACTATTCTTTTTACCCGGAGCATCGGGAAATATAGATTTTTGGCGACCTGTTGCCAATCAACTTAATCACAAAGCTGAGCCGATTTTCTTTGGTTGGCCTGGCTTTGGTGAGATTCCTGCCGAATCGTCTATAACCAGTCTAGCTGATTTGACAATGCTTTTACTCGCTCAAATTGATAGACCTACCGCTCTTATTGCACAATCCATGGGCGGGATTGTTGCGGTACAAGCAGCGTTGCAGCGTCCCGATTTAATTACGCATTTGGTTTTAACTGTGACTTCAGGTGGTGTGGATATGACGCAGTTTGAAGCGCAAGATTGGCGTCCTGAATTTACGGTACAAAACCCAAACTTACCTGAGTGGTTTTTAAAAGATAAGAGTAATCACTCTGAGCACTTAACGGAGATCAAACAGCCTGTGTTGTTGCTTTGGGGTGATGCGGATCCAATCAGTCCAATTGCAGTGGGGCAGTATCTAGCCAAGGCGTTTCCTAATGCGGATTTGCATATTTTTGAAGGCGGTGGGCATGACTTGGGCTTTACCCATGCCACACACATTGCACCGTTAATTGATCAGCATTTGGAAAAATAAAAGTTGGGTTGATGGCAGTAGTGCCTTAGCTAAAGAGGGAGCTAGTGCCAATATGATTGCAGCTTACCACTATGATCATGTGTTTGTCCCTCTAGATAAAGCAAATCAGGCAATGCAACTATTGATTAAGTTAAGTGCTGCTCAATAACCAACTCATTTTGATGTGGTTGCAATGTAAGCGAACGGTAAACTACACCTTGACGTCCGCTGACTATGGCGGACGTTTTAATTGG
>LFRM01373060.1_pt1 | contig 11924 bp, 5 predicted proteins | sample 618341 | NCBI WGS metagenome assembly LFRM01 (sample SAMN03654438, study PRJNA283298) | anaerobic digester metagenome | isolation source: pool of bioreactors CSTR01a, CSTR02a, and CSTR03a thermophilic anaerobic... | place: Denmark: Kgs. Lyngby | collected 2014-05-21
GCTGCCAGGTCCAGGGAAGCCTATGTGAAGGGACTTTCAAACAGCAATAATTCAAAGGCAGTTTATGAAGCTGTATCCAAGGGAGCCAGGGAAAGGTTTATCAATAATTTCCCCAGTAACGGTATTTAACAGAAAGGTTGTTCCCATTTGAACAGAATACTCAATCGCCAAAAACTGGATTTTCTCAAACAGGAATTTAAAAAGGCGGACAAATCAGGTATGCCAATGGGAATCAGACTTTTCTTGTTTCTGGTTGTGCTGGTGCTGACTATTTTTATCGGGACAGTGGCAATTCTGCTCCTTTCGGGAACATTTACTGCCGGCCTTTCTGAGACCGGAAAAATGGTGGAGCAGGAACTCAGTCATACCTCAGAAGGGATTTCCCGACAGTATGGACAGCTTTCCCTTGAGGCAATAGAGTTTTCCAAGGGGTTGTCCAGGAGCATAGAGGAGAAAACCAGGGAACGGGGCATATCCTTGGCTCATTTGCAGCAGCACCCCGAGATATTGGAAGAAATTATATCCGATGAATATGAACGGGCTTTATTTTTCCTGCAGTTATCCAAAAGCAGCGGGGCTTTTTTTATACTGAATGCTACTGTCAATCCCGACCTCCCCCATGCAGACAGGTCGAGGGCGGGGCTTTACCTGAAAAATATGGAGCCCAACATCTTAAATGCGGCCGCCCCTACAATTATTGTCCTGCGGGGATTTCCAAGTATTGCTCGAAAAAATTCCCTTTCCCTCCATTCCCAATGGAAAATGGAATTCGATATAAGTGATGCTCCCTATTATTACCGTCCCATGGAGGCTGCTGAAGCAAATCCTTCACTTCCTCTGTCACGCCTCTACTACTGGTGCCCTGCTCTCTCACTGCCGGAAACAAGTGATAAAGTAATGCTCTGTTCTGTTCCCTTGATTGACTCTGAGGGCACAGTATTTGGGGTCTGCGGGCTGGAAACCAGTGAAATGCTTTTTAAGCTTTCCTACATGCCCAACAGAAACAGCTATTATCGGATTTTTTGTGTCTTTTCTCCTGTGTTTAACAACACAATAGATCTCAACCAGTCCCTGTTTGCCGGCGGTTATTCCTCCAGGCTTTTGTCACGGGATAACGGTATTCTTGAAATATCCGATAGGGGACGTTTTTTTAATTCCTACACCCAGAACGGGGAAAGTTTTTTCCTGGGAAACCATATTGATGTTGACCTTTACCCGGAGGATTCTGCTTTTGCCGGTGAACGCTGGGCAGCGGCTGTAATGATTCCGGAAAAGGACGTTGTCAGTACAATAACCAAGCTGAACGAATTTTTAGTATTCTTGTTAATATTGCTCTTTACCCTGGGAATAGTGGCCTCTTTCTTTTTAAGCAGAAAGTTTTTGCAGCCGATTATAGAAGGCTTTGATATCCTTAAATCTGAAGACCTTAGTGAAGCTCCTAAAACAAAAGTTCCTGAAATAGACGGCTTAATTGATTTTCTTAAACAGCGCAACCAGGATTTGTATGAAAGGGCTAAACAGGAAAACCTGTCTATTTCAATTCTTGATGAATTTCTGGAAAGGACAAAAACCTTGACCCCTTCGGAAAAATTGGTATTTAACCTTTATGTGGATGGCTATACGGCTAAGGAGGCAGCTGAGGAATTGTGCTTGAGTATAAACACAATAAAAACCCACAATAAACATATTTACTCCAAGCTCAATGTGGGTTCCAGGGATGAACTTCTTCTTTACATAAATCTGCTCAAAGAATTAGGGAAAGAAATAGGGGGGGCTCGCCCCCCTCAGACTGTCGATAAACCACCATATGTTTAAAAATTATGTCTTATTGCTTAAACCTCGGACACGGCATCGGTATTTTCGACACTTGTTTGTTGGTTGGGTATTTCGGAAAGCATTTTGTTCAGCTTGTCCAAATCCACGGGTTTTGATAGGTGGCAGTCAAATCCTGCCCTGGAAGACCGCTCCAGGTCCTCTGGCAAAGTGTAACCGCTTACGGCTGCAAGATAAGAATCCTTTAAGAGTTCATCCTCCCTGAAAATCCTGGCAACTTCATACCCGTCAAGGTAGGGGAGGCCGATGTCGCAGAGTACAAACTCAGGGCGAAACTTCCTGGCCTTTTCAATACCTTCCGTACCGTTAAAAGCAACCACTACTTTATGGCCGCAGAATTCCAGCAGTTCACGCAGGCATTCTGCCATATCTTCATTGTCATCGATAATGAGAACCTTCCTGCTTTGTGAAGAGGCCTTTTTATATGACGTCCGGGGTCTTTCAACAGGTACTTCCTTAAGGGGAAGTTTAATAATGAATTCCGTTCCTTTTCCGGGTCCGTCACTGTTGGCTGTTATGGAACCACCATGAAGTTCTATAAGCCCCTTGCTCAGGGCAAGACCAAGCCCCAGTCCTCCCCGCTGGTTCCGGTTAAGGGCTAAACTGGCCTGCATGAAAGGTCGGAAGAGGTTTTTGAGCACATCAGGAGCTATTCCGATACCGGTGTCGGCAACACGAATGACCGCCTGCCCGTTTGCAGTATCTGCTTCAAGGGAGACTCGCGTACTTCCCCCGGAATTAGTAAATTTAGCTGCATTATGGAGCAGGTTTCCCACCACCTGTACAATCCGCGCCTGGTCAGCTTCTAAATATAGCGGGAAGGGAGCAAAGGTTGATTCTAAACAGACACCGTTTTTTTCAAAGAGCGGCCGGTGATCCTCAACTGTGTTCCGCAAGATTTCATTAAGTTCCACATGCTGCAGTTCCAGTTTAAATTTATTTTGATTGATTCGGGTTATATCCAGCAAATCATCCACCAGGTGGGAAAGCTGCTCAGTTTGCCGTTCGATTATGTCTATTGCTTTTTTTGCCTGCTGACTGCCGGGGTCTACCCGTTTTAATACGCAGAGGCTCATATGTATTGAAGCCAGCGGGTTGCGCAGTTCATGAGACAGCACCGCCATGAATTCATTTTTATTGGCGTCAGCTTCCCGGAGCTTTTCTGCCATTTCCCGGTAACGCTTATTGCTTTCCCGCAGGGCTTTTTCACTTTCTATCCGTTCTGTAACATCCCGGAATACCAGGACAACACCCAAAACATTCCCCTTGTCATCTTTAATCGGCGCGGCACTGTCATCAATGGGGATTTCTCTACCGTCCCTGGATATCAGTAATGTATGGTTGGCCAGACCCACGATACAACCTTCTGCAAGGACCCTGGAAACAGGATTTTCAGTGGGTTTACGGGTAAACATATTAATGATATTGAACACTTCTGTCAGCTTTTTACCCTTCACCTCTTCCAGTGTCCAGCCCATTGTTTTTTCAGCTACAGGGTTGATGAAAGTTATCAATCCCTTTTGGTCTGTTGTGATCACTCCGTCTCCAATGCTGTTTAGAGTAGTTGACAACCACTTTTGGCTGTCTTTTAACTTTTTTTCCATAATGTGTTTATATAGTGCCATATTGATTGTAATAATTAATTCTCTTTCTCTGAAAGGTTTAACAATATAACCATGGGGCTCAGTAAGCTTTGCCCGCTGCAAGGTTTTTTCATCGGCGTAAGCCGTAATATAGATAATGGGAATATCCAAATCTGCACGAATCTGTCCCGCGGCAGTAATACCATCGATTTCCCCCTGCAGCATTATGTCCATCAAAACCAGGTCCGGGGAAAACTCTTTTGCTTTTTGAATGGCCTCTTCCCCTGTGGAGGCAATATCAACGGCGTCATATCCCTGGCTTGTTAACCTCTGCTGCAGGTCAAGGGCTTCAATTCCTTCATCTTCAACGATGAGAATCTTTGAACCAGGCATCACATTCTCTCCTTTCGTTTTTGTTTCGTAAACGAAATAGTAAATTCTGTACCCTTACTTCTTTTGAGTTTAATAACGCCTTTGAGCTGTTTTACCAGCACGTTAACAAGTTTTAGCCCCAGTGACTCAGTCTTGTTAATGTCAAAACCCTCAGGAAGGCCGATACCGTTGTCGCCTACGGTCAATATCAATTCTTTTCCCCTGCTGCGGCGCAAATTGATGTAAATCTCACCGGCTTGTACCCCCTGCCATTGGTCTCTGTCCGGGAAGGCATGTTTCAGTGAATTGGTAACCAACTCGTTGATAATCAAAGCACAGGGGATTACCGTATCCATGTTCAGGGTTATGTTTTCCACTGAAATTACCGGTCTTATCATGTACTCACTAACCCCGTAAGAATAAAAAAGGTTGCTGGTCAAACTTTGAATATATCCCAAAAGGTCAATATGGGCCAGGGATTCGGACTGGTATAGTTTTTCATGGATCAAGGCCATGGAAAAGACCCTGTTCTGGCTTTCCTTAAACAGTTCCCGGTCCTGTTCGTCTTTGATATAAGGTGCTTGAAGGTTCAAGATGCTGTGGATAATCTGCAGGTTGTTTTTTACCCGGTGATGTATTTCCCTGAGGAGCAGCTCTTTCTCATAAAGAGCTTCCTGCAGACCGGCTTCACTGGCCTGGAGTTCCTTGTTGGCTTCGGCAAGCTCCGCCGTTCGTTTTTGGACCCGCTCTTCAAGTTCCCGGTTAAGCTTTTGAATTTCCGCTTCTGCTCTTTTTCTTTCCGTCATATCGATGCCCATCTCTAGAATCAGCGTAGAACCGTCAACATCAGTGAATGGGAAGTCATAGACAAAATAGGTGCGTCCGTTTGGGCCCGTCCATTCCCATTCATTTGGCGCATTGGTTTCCAGGACCACAAAGGCACCGCAGTTTTTGCATGGTTCGCTGGCCCCAAACAAGTGCTCATAACAGCGTTTACCGCCTGATTCCCCAAAGAGTTCGCGAAAAACCCGGTTGGCAAAAGCCACGCGATAATCAGGAGTCAGAAGAACCAGGTAACAGGGGAGTTTTTCCAGGACAGTATAGAACCGCTGTCGTTCGGCTTTTACTTTTCTTTCTGCAAGTTTACGTTTCTCAATGTCTTTTTCAAGGAGTTCATTGGCCTTTGCCAGTTCCGCAGTTCTCTCCCGGACCCGTACCTCCAGCTGGTCTTTTACCCGGAGCAGTTCCGTCTCCGTTTTCTTCATTTTTTCCACCAGCCGGGCATTATCCAGGGAGATAGCCGCCTGGGACACCAGCAGTTCCGTCATTTGTGTTTTTTCCGGTGTGAATACGGAATCGGATAAACAGTTGTCTAGGTAGACTATTCCGATAATTTTAGACTGTTTTACTACCGGCAGGCAGAAGACAGATCGCAGCTGCATTTTTTGAACCTCAGGATTGTCTTTGAAAATGCCTTCATTAGAGGCATCGTTGAGGATAACCTTTTCTCCGGTACGGTATACGTAACGGACGATTTCCCGGCAGATATCTTTTGCCTCATCCAGTTTTATTTTTACTCTCTGTACTGCCTCCTTATCAGAAATCCGGCTGACGCCGCGGATAAACAGGTCGCCATCCTCTCTCATAATCAGGTACCCGTTCTGGGCCCCGGAGCTTTCGATTACTACATTCATAATTTTCTTAATCAGGGCTTCCTGCTCAATTTCGGCGGAAATGGCCAAAGATGACTTCATCAGGTATTCAACATTAAGGTCAGGAAGCATCCCTTGAGGGGAGGCTGCGTCTGGCTGCAGGTCAAGTGCATTTTCCTGTACAAAATAGTCAGTATATTTTTCCAAAAGGTAAACTTCCTTGCGTCCTGCGTTGCACTTTCTGTACAAACGGACAGCTTCAGTAAAATGTGTACCTGCAGTGGACTTTCCGGCCTGGTGGAGAATCTCCCCGAGGCATTCATAAAGGTGGCCTTCTAAAAAGGTGTACCCCTGTTGGTGAGCTATATCAATGGCGTCCATATATAGAACCACTGCCTTTTCAAAACTGCCGGTAGCCCTCTCTAATTCTGCGTAGAGAAAGGCCAGGTACGGTGTCAATAAAGGCCCTAGTTTTGCCCATTTCTCAACTTTTCTTATAAAAGGGCGGACCTTTTTCATTAACTCATCTTTGTTTCTGCAGCCTGCCCCTTTTTCGTAAAGTCTCAGGGCGTTCAAAACTACAAAGACGTGCCACTGCCTCTTGAGCACATTATCCGTAAGGCCTGTCAGGTACTTCCGCACCCCTGACAGATACTTTTCAGCCTCCGTATGTTCGCCTAAGTAATAGTGGGTAAGGGCAAGATGGATGTAATAACTTCCCGCAGAAGCGATGTGGTTGTCCCGTTCCCATTTTTTGAGTGTTTCTGTCATGGGCACGGGAACATAGCGTTTTTTCATGGGCGCAATCCACCCAGCCTGCATTGCTTCCGCCAGGCCAACGGAAAAGGATAGGTGGTACTTTCGTGAAAACTGCAAGCATTCTTGGGCGTAGTTTTCAATAGCAGTGAAGTCCGCCCCCTGGACCTGGAGGTTCCACATCAGGGGACCGTATGAAAGCCCCGCGTTATACAAGTCGCCGCAGTTTTTGCCGCATTGAATGGCTTTCAGGCAGTAATCCACAATATCACGGGGATGGCTTCGGGAATGCATATTGCACCACACTATACCGTTCATACCCCGGGTAGCCCCGAAAGTATTCGGGTATTTTGCCGATAACTCACGGGCAAGGTCTTCGTATTTGAATGCCAGATCAAATTCTCCCTGCTCTCCCAGCTGCAGACCCATAATTGTAAAAGAGTAGATTACAGACTCATCCATACCTCCGGAAAGGCAGTGCCGGGTTGACTGTGCAGCTGACAGGTACAGCTGTGGTACAAGCCCGGACGCATAGAGGTCGGGAATAAGCTCGCTGTAAAAGGCCAGCTCAACCTTGCTTTTCCGGTCTGTTGTAAAAGGCATATCTAAAATTGCCTGGAAAATGTCAGTGCCCTTTGATGCTATATTCTCCATTATTTTCTTTCGTTTCCTGTTTGCTTCATTGGGGTTATCGGGGATGGACTTGCCAAAATAGGCCAATCCTTTGTTGGCAGTCTCAATTGCTTTCTTAAAATTCCCGATTGAGGACAGGGATGTGGTCTGCTCTGCCAGGCACTCTGCTTTATCCAGGTCAGTTTTAGCATGCTGCAGCAGGGTATTTAAAAGTGCTTCGGAAGTTGAGTAATTGCCGCACATAAGTTCGGTTTTGGCTGCTTTCTTGTATATCCTGAAAGTGCGCTCGTAATGAGGGTCTTCCCAGCAGTCACCAGGAAGGAGCTTTCTGCTGTTATAAAAGTACGCATTAGCTGCTTCCACAGCCAAGGAATTAAGTGCTTTTCTCCCTGCTAAGTAATTGAGGTCCGAGAGGAGGTAGGCAGTTTTATCGTCTATCTCCTCATTCTTTCCCAGGTTAAGGTGTGAAACAATGGTAAACAGGTTGTCCACTTTTTCCGGGTCGGTCAAAGCCTTCGGGGCAGCTTCAAGGAGGTAAGTGCCTATCCGCCAGTGTATTTTCCGGCGGCTGTCTTTCGGTATGTCGAACAGCACTGCTTCCTGGACTTTGTCGTGGATAAACTGCAGTTGCCCCTTACTGTCAATTAACAGCCCCTGGCTGAGGGCGGGTTTAAGGGCCTCAAATACTTTCGGGAGGGATATGTTTTTCACTGCAGCAAGTACCGCCGGTGAAAAAGTGTTCCCCATGCAGGCGCAGTATTCAAGAAGGTCTCTCAATTCCGGGGCAAGGTTTTTTATTTTGGAATTGAATAGTGCAACTACGGTTGTGGGCATGCGGGATTGGTGAATCTTATCAAGGTCCCAGCACCACTGCCCCTCCTCATCAAAATAGAGCAGGTCCTCGTTATAGAGATATGATATGCTCTCAGTCACAAATAAGGGGTTGCCCTGGCTCAGAGAGCTGATGAAATCTGAAAGGGTTTTTGTTTTTGAGAGGGGCGAATCCAGGATATATGATACCATTTCGTGGCTATGTTCCGGTTTTAAGGGTTCCAGCCTTATTTCCCTGAGTGGCTGCTTTTTTTCTTTTGCACTGTCAATGAGTTTGGAAAGGGGATGACTGGAATCTACTTCGTTATACCGGTAAGCCCCCAGGAAAAATAGGTAAGGGTGTTCGGAGTGATTGGCAAAAACATATGTTAAAAAATCAAAGGATGCGGAATCACACCACTGGAGGTCATCAATGAATAAAGTTAACGGGTTTTCCTTTGTGGCCACACAGCCTAAAAAGCGGTCGAAGAGGTCATGGAACCTGTTCAGGGACTCTGCCGGAGGGAGTTCGGGGACTTCAGGCTGAGGGCCTATCAGGATTTCCAGCTCGGGGATGACATCTGTCAAAACTTTACCCTTTTTCCCCACAGCAGCCAGGATAGTGCTTTTCCAGTGTGCGACTCTTTCGTCGCTTTCCGTTAAAATAGTGCGCAGCAAATTCCTGAACGCCTGGATAAGGGAACTGTAGGGGATATTTTTCTCGTATACATCAAACTTTCCTGAGGTAAAGTACCCCCTGTGTCTCACAATAGGTGCCTGGAGTTCCTGAATCAGGCGGGTCTTACCGATTCCTGATAACCCGGAAATAAACAGGGAGCGGAATTGTCCCTGTGCCGCCTGTTCGTATTCTTCAAGGATAATTTCGGCTTCCTTATCCCGCCCGACCATTTTAGAAATGAAGGTAACTCTTTGGCTGCGAAAACCCTGTTCCAAGGGGAATTCCTGTATGGTGCCTGTAGTCAAATACTCTTCACGGCAGTGTTTAAGGTCAAAAAGGAGACTTGCGCTGCTCTGGTAGCGCTTTTCCGGTTCTTTTTGCAGTAATTTTCTGATGATGCTGCTCAAAGGAGAAGGGATTTCCCTATTTATTTTAATTACTGGGAGAGCTTCTTCTGCCAGGTGGGAATGAATCAGTTCCAGGGGGTCACGGGACAAAAAGGGAACACGGCCGGTGAGCATTTCGTAAAATACGACCCCCAGAGAATAGAGGTCGGAAGCAAAATTAACCTGGTGGCTGATCCGCCCTGTCTGTTCAGGAGAGGTATAGCATAGTGTTTCCCTGATAAAAGAATTGTCATAAATAAAATGACTGACATCTTTCACGTCAACTGTACTGATAAAGCCAATCAGTGCGATATCCAGGTTTTCTGCATTAATAAGTATGTTTTTGGGCTTGATTCCTCCGTGAATAATGCCCCCCTGGTGGACTTTATCCACAGCTTCTGCCAGTTTACATGCTATGTCCAAAAAGATATCCAACGGAACCCGATTGTTATTAACAAATTTATTTAGGGATACTCCGTCAAAATAATCGTAAACAATATAGCAGTTTGGATTTTGTTCCCCAAAAAAAATCGGTATACGAAGGCTTGAATCCTTTAAAACACTAAGATGCTCAATTCTTTGTGAGAATTGGGCTTTTTTATAAGGAGACATGTTTAAATTTTTGAAAATCTTGATTATTAACTGCCGTCCCGGCTCTTTCTTTCGATACCCCTTGAATACTGCTGCATGTTTGCTTTCCCCAATTTTCTCTGTAAATTCATAATTAGGTACAAACATCCGTTACCTCCAATAACTGCTAATTTTATATTTTTATATAAATTACATAATGAGGCAGATTTTCCCTTCTTAGGTGCTTCAATAACACTGTGAGCATTTAGGCGCTAATTTATGTATAACTGTTGTTATTTTTTTGGAGGCAGTTCCGGAGAAGTGTCAATGGTACCAGAACTTTCATAAAGGCTTTTTTATTCCCGGATTGAATAAAACCTTATTACGCCGATTTTTTTTTTTGAAGGGAATGGAGAAAAAGTGAATCGCGTGAGAAGGTTGTTTTTTTTAAGTCTGTTTTTTGTCCTGATGCTGCCTGGTGCAGCTTATGGAGAACAGGTTTACCGTGTTCAGCCGGGAGAAAGTCTTTATCTTATTGCTCAGGATTACGGAATTTCATTGGATGAAATTATTGACATGAATAGTTATCTCCGTAATCCGGACTACCTGGTGGTAAATCAGCTTTTAATTGTTCCTGACGAGAAGGTACAACCGGAAATATATGTGGAGGAAGCAGCTGACAGTGAGTCTCAGGACGCCAAAGAGGAGGGGGGAGAGGGAATAAACAGCAAGTCTCAGGATGCCAGGGAGGAGCGGGTAGAGTTTACAAAGGGAGCCAGTACTGTCGAAGGCACTGTGAATTCTTCCGGAACTTCCGGTGTCGCCGACAGTGTGCCGAAAGCAGGCAGCGATGAAAGCACCACCAAAAAAGAGCCCCTAACTCTAGGTGAGCTTTTCAGAGAATACAGGGACACTGTATTTTTACAAGGAAGTTCCAAGAGTAACAAAATTGCTTTAACCTTTGATGACGGCCCAAGCGGCGTAACCTGTGATCAGGCTATGGACCTATTGCAAGAGTATAATATACCTGCTACATTTTTCCTGGTAGGGGAACAGGTTGTAAATCACCCTGAGGTAGTAGCCAGAATGGTTGAAGAGGGACATACAATAGGGAGCCACTCCTGGTCTCATAAGCAAATGGATAAAATGTCCCCGGAGCGTTTTGAAGGTGAAATCATTTATACGGAAGAAATAATCAATTATATAACAGGTAAAAGAGCAGCAATGGTGAGGCCGCCCTATGGGACAATCAACAGGGAAGGGTTGGAATACCTCCGGCAAAATGGATACAGTGTAGTAAACTGGTCCGTTGATTCTTTGGATTGGAAATACCCCGATGATGGGGATCAGGTGATAATCAATACTCTTAAGGATGTAAGGGGCGGGTGTATTATGCTTTTTCATACTCTCCAAGGCACCCAACCCAGCGAAATTATTTCCCAGGTCCTGCCGGAGATAATCTATACATTGCAGTCCCAGGGGTATGAATTTGTGACAGTTGATGAATTGCTGTCTATACCCCCTTATAAGGATGAACAGCCAAAAAATTCGTCTGGAAGCTGGACACTTACCCATTAAGGGCAAGTTAAGAAAAAAAGACTCGTGTTCAACCCCAGAGGTTTCGGGCACCCTATTTAGTATAAAGAGGATACTAGACGGTGGAAGAAGGCAATTTGGCTGCTGGGGTTGGTAATTCTTCATCCTGCCGCTGTGAGGACGGAAACTATGCAAAAAGTTGTCTTGGTCCATGGGTACATCAGAACTTCCGCTGATATGAAACCTATGCAGGATAAATTGGGAAAATTGGGCTACGATCCAATCCTGGTGGACCTGCCTCTAACCTTTCAGCCTTTAGATTACGGGGCTTCGATTTTGGAAGGGATTTTGAAAGGAATACTGCGGGATCTACCGGAAGTTGAAAAGATCCACCTTATAGGGCATAGTACCGGCGGATTGGTAATTCGCGGTGTGCTGGCCAATGGGGAAATCAGAGCAAGGGTTGGCAGGTGTGTGCTGGTTGCAACTCCCAATTACGGCAGTGAACTGGCTGACCTGGCCGCCAGGTTCAGTGACATCTTTGTGGACCTGTTTGGGACGCTGAAGTCTATTCAGAGTGAACAGGTTAAAGCACTGGAACCAATTGAATCCCTGGGTATTGAAATTGGTGCTATAGCGGGTAACAACAGTAACCTTGTCCTGGGGAGACTTCTCGAGGGGGAGAATGACGGACGGGTAACTGTAAAGTCCGTGAGAATTAACGGTTTAAAGGATTTTATTGTCCTTCCTTACGGGCACAAGGATATACATAAACAGGAACGAACGGTTCACCTGGTGGACAAGTTTCTAAGAACCGGCTCCTTCCATGATCTCCACTGAACTGCTGCAGCCAAGGCGCGAAGCCCCGGCTTTTACCAACTGCTTGGCGAATTCCAGGGTGCGGATTCCCCCGGAAGCCTTGATCTTTTTGGTATCTCCAAGAATACTTTTCAGTAATTTAACGTCTTCCACGGTTGCCCCGCCTTTTGTATAACCTGTTGAAGTCTTGATAAAATGAGCGTTGCTTTGCAGCACAATCTGGGCTGCAGCCCTTTTTTGTTCGCCGGATAGGAGGGCTGTTTCAATTATTACCTTTAAAACAACGTCTTCGGGA
>LFRM01400603.1_pt2 | contig 11924 bp, 8 predicted proteins | sample 618341 | NCBI WGS metagenome assembly LFRM01 (sample SAMN03654438, study PRJNA283298) | anaerobic digester metagenome | isolation source: pool of bioreactors CSTR01a, CSTR02a, and CSTR03a thermophilic anaerobic... | place: Denmark: Kgs. Lyngby | collected 2014-05-21
CATGGACTTAATATACAACAGGGTGATGATACCGCCCACGGTTGTGACCAACAAAAACGGGATCCACAGGTTGCGCAGATCATCCACCTCAATCGCACAGATACTGGCAAAGATCATGATATCGAAGGCACTGCCCGATATTCTGTTCAACATATAATTGTTGGTGTATTTGCGTTTCATCAGCTTCACCCGGCGCAAGCCGGCCAAAGCACCACGGAAACCAAGTGCCAGAGAAGAGCCGATCAGAAAATTGAAGCCCCAGATCAGAGGAACAATAGACTGCCGCAAGCCGGCCAAGGCCGGGACAACATCAAACAAACGGGTAATTCCCAATGCAACGGCATAGGTAGCCAAGTAAACCAAAAGCACCAAAGCGATTTGAATGGTAAATTTATCAACAGCTTCTGTCAATGGAATTTCTCCCTGGTCCGCCACCGGTTCCTGGACACGGTCGATCCGCAGCAATTCATCATTGTTGACAGCCGTTTTCTTTTTCCGCAGGATGATATTAAGGTAAATAAACCCGCCGACACTCGCCCACAACATGCCCATGGTAGCGATGGCCAGACCAAAAGAGGCTCCTCCCGCAAAACCATAAGCAGTCTCGTAAGTGTTGCCAACATTATATGCCTGGCCAGGCCCTTGACCAAAGCCCATAGGCAGGATCAGGCCAGCCGCGGTAAACAGATTCGGCATGAAGGTCGCGCTTAGCAGCAACATGACTGAAATACCAATGATGCCCTGGATCAGATAATTGCTGACAATGAATGCGCCGCTGTTGACACCGTCTCTGGCAGCATCTTTGGTGTGGATCCGCTCACTGCGCGCGGGCGCACGCAGACCGAGGGTGATAAAGCCAATCGCCGTCATATGATAGGTCATGCTTTCGAGAAAGATTTTATCAAAAGGGAACCAGCCCATATGCCTCAGGAAAAGGGCAACAAAACCACCAATGACAGCGGTTGGCAGAAGTGACAGGCGCAGCGGCTTGATCTTGCGTCGCAGCAGGTTGCCCAGCAGCATGACGAGACCTAAGAGCCCCAATTGGATGATGATATGCCACAGGGCTGTATTAGATGCCGTGAAGTTCATATGTTTCTCCTTTCAGATGCTGTCGCAGCAGCTGGGTCGTTAACACATATTTATAGGCAGACCGGCGTAAATTGGATCGGACTTCCCAAACCTGCGCCATTGTTGTCGTGAACTGAAGCGTTTGTGGACCATGCACAATCATGCGGCTGATTTCAGTAAGGGGAAAAGATTTCGTCTGCTCTGGCTTGGTACCAGCGTAAAACACCAGCCGGTCAGCGTAAAGCTCGAGGCAGCCGCTGGCTATCACATGCGACTGCTCAGCCCGCTCCGTTAAGACAAGCTGTTGCGCCTGATCCTTAAAAAGCGGCGTTTGGCCACTCGTGTCCAATATGTTGCTGCTGAACAGCAAATCAGCCAGAACAGATCGTTGCCATTGATCCCAATCGGACACATTATCCATAAACCGCCCGGATAGCTGCTGATCGACAGACCATTCATCCAGTGGTTCAAAAAAACCGTATTCCGTATAGCGCACGGTGAGGCCGCATGAGCAGGAAAACTGGTCGTTCCGGCTGGACAAAGTTGCCAGGCCTTTACAGCGTGGGCAAACAAACAGGGTCAATTCCAGTGTTTCTGCCAGTTTTTTGCCACGGTAGGCAACCATTTTTTTCCGTTGAACCGAAAAAGCATCAACCTGAAGTGTTTCTGTGATGATCTGGTATATCTTTTCGGCGGACATACCAGCCAGTTCATCCGGCTCGATACAGCGCACAACGGATCCCTGCATAAAACCCTTGCGGCGGGAAACCGCCCAGCGGGGTGTTGTAAGGTATCCACCATCGATGCGATAAAGGATCAATGAACACTTTAATTGTTTGACAAGCTTACCGGTTGAAGGGGGGATGTACATGGTGCGTCCGGAAAAAGATCGGTTTCCTTCAGGGAAAAGTCCAATCAGCGCCCCCTCTTGTATCCTTTCTCTTATCTGGCGCAGCGTGCGTAGATCCATTTGGGACTTGACGATGGGAATCGGCGCGACCAGAGCACGGATCAGCTTACTCACCAGGCCAAGCCGGAAAATATGGTCACTGGCAACAAAGAATATCGGCCTTTTAAAGCTCACAGCTAAAAAGAACGGATCCATCGCTCCATTGTGGTTGGACAAAATCAAAGCTGGCTGGCCTTTGGGCAGGTCAGGTGCGGGTATAGAATGATATCGATACATGATCGCTGTGAGCAAACGAAAGAACGGGCGCAATAAAGCAAAAACGAATTGATAACGGCGCTTGATCATATCAGTTGTGATCCTCTCTTCCTGCTACGCTATTTGATCATGCTGGTCATTGATCAAGCGCTGACAAACATGAAACGATCAGCAAGGCAACAGATGGCTTTAAGCCTGAAGTATAAATACAGTATAATGGATAAGCAAGACGTTGGCACTAGTTTTTTGCCTATCAAACTATTTTTCAGAAGAAGGTGTCCCAGGGAAAGGCGTTGGGTGATGAAAGAAAAAATTCTGGAAATGCTTCGCGCAAGCAAACATTATCGTTCTGGTGAAGAGATCAGCTCGATCCTTCATATTTCACGGTCTGCTGTCTGGAAACACATCCGGCAACTGCGGGAAGAGGGACACCATATCGAAGCAGTCAGCAGTAAAGGGTACCTCCTGCATGCTGAAGCTGATGTACTCTCTGAACAAGCTCTATGGGACGCTTTAGGCAGATCCGGCCTGACTGGATGGATTAAAAAGATTGATTATGCGCCGCAGGCCGACTCGACCAACCAGATGGCAAGGGTCGCTGCCGGAGCGGGTGCGCCTGATCACACGATTTTTATGACAGCCCATCAGCAAGCAGGTCGAGGGCGACGAGGCCGATCATGGTTAACTGAAGCCGATTTGAACCTGACGTTCTCTTTATTGCTGCGCCCATCCATCACACCGCGGGACCTGGCTCCGCTGACCTTATATACCGGTCTTTGTGTTGCCCTTGCATTGAATGCCTGCCTGAACAAGAATGTTGCTTCATATCGATCAGATCAGGCGCAAACTAGCACGAAGATGGTCGGCATCAAGTGGCCTAACGATCTCGTTGCGACAGCCAGCGGTAAAAAAATCGGTGGTGTCCTGCTTGAAAGCATGCTCGAAGAAAACCGTGTGGACGCCCTGATCATGGGCATTGGCGTCAACCTGAACAGCAAGGCTTTCCCGGATGATCTGCAAGCATCTGCCACATCTGTGCTGCTTGAGACAGAGCAGAGCATGAGAAGATTGGATGTGCTTTGCCAGATTCTGCAAACCCTTCAACAGTATGAAAAACACATGCTGAACAGGCCGTTCTGGCTATCAGAATACCGCAAGCTGTGCCTGACACTTAACCGGCCGGTGCGGGTTATCACCGCATCTGGCCTGGAACAACACGGTCAGGCGCTGGATATCGACCAGGACGGTGAATTGGTCATCCTCAACGAGCTTGGGAAAAAACAAACGGTCCGTTCAGGTGAGGTATCTGTGCGCGGCCTGCTAGGCTACTTGTAGCGTACCCGTAAAACGACAAACAGCACTTGATTGTCAACCTTAATTTGTGTAATAAGCAAATAATGGTTGACAATCAACGCGCCTATGGTATGATCCTTTCATCCGCCTCCTGCATGATGTCAATCAGGGTAAGAAAGGCTGAACACGTATGCCATATCGCGAAAAAATACGCAACATGACACTGATTTCATTTTTTACAGTACTGGCCATTGTCAGTGGTAAAGTCGTGATTCCCCTGCTGGTTATCCCTTTTACCCTGCAGACCGCCGTCTGCATGATGACCGGTTTGGTTTTAGGAGGAAAGCGTGCCGTGCTCGCCCAGGGACTGTACCTTTTTATGGGGCTGGCTGGGTTACCTGTCTTCTCAGCGGGAGGAGGGCCTGCCTATCTGCTGCAACCATCATTTGGCTATCTTCCTGGCATGATGCTGGCAGCCGGTTTAACCGGCTGGCTGACTGATCAGATCGATCCGCTACGCAACAGTCTGAAAAAATGGCTTGCCTTTCTGATCAATATACTTGGCTTATTCGTCGTTTACCTGTTCGGTGTGGGTTATCTGTATGTGTTGCGCAATATCATTCAGACACAATCATTAACGCTGCTTCGGGCACTCCAGACAGGTATGCTACCTTATCTGCTCACTGACGGTGTCTACGCAGTGGTGTTAGCCATCACAGCGCCCTATCTTCGACGTATATCACGGCCTTTTGTGACAGACAGACCTGCTGCGACAGAGGTTGCCAGCTGATCGGCAGATCGGCCTTAAATCGTACTCGTTGTGTTATTTAATCGACAGGATCAGAAGCAGTCAGAACCTTGTGTGCTTCAGCCAACTTCTCAATAATCGGGATGTTTTGCGGGCAGAGTGGCTCGCAACGGCCACAGGAAACACAGCGGCCAGCGTCTTTTTTCTGTTTGATCAGATCACGATACTTTTTTTTGCTGTTGGCCATATCATCAAAAAGATAAGCATGGTTGTAGATACTAAAAACATCAGGGATTGCAACACCGGAAGGACAGGGCATACAATAATTACATCCAGTGCAGCCAACTTTGATTTTTTTGCGATAACTTGTCTGGACTTGTTCGATCAGTGCCTTGTCATGCTTTGTCAGAGAGAATGGCTTTGCATCCGCAAAAATGCGGATGTTATCCTGCAACTGCTCCATGGTGCTGACGCCGCTAAGGATGACACTGACCTGGGGAAAATCCGACAGCCAGCGGAAAGCCCATTCTGCTGGACTTCTCTTAATAACTGCCTGATCCCAGATGTCTTGAATGTCAGCAGGTATTTGACTGGCCAGCGCACCCCCACGCAGCGGTTCCATAACCACCACACTGATGTTGTTTTCCGCGGCATAGAACATACCTTCAAGACCTGCCTGATAATGATCATCCAACAAATTCAGTTGGATCTGGCAGATGTCCCAATCATAGCTGTCAATGATCTCTTTAAAAACTGATAATTGATCATGAAATGAAAAACCGATATGCCGTATTTTACCGGACTGTCTTGCTTTCTCCAGAAAATCGAGCACACCCAAGTCCTTGACTTTGTGCCAGTTCTGCTCGTTTAATGCATGCAGTAGATAGAAGTCTACCGTATCTGTCTGCAGCCGGCTGAGCTGTTCATCCAGGATTCGATCAAAGTCTTCATACTTTTTTGTTTGCCAGACAGGCAGTTTGGTTGCCAGCAGAACTTTATCTCTATATCCGTCCTGAAGCGCTTTGCCAATAACTTTTTCACTATTGCCGTGATGATAACCGTAACCTGAATCAAGATAATTAAGACCGTTATCAATCGCATAACGAATCATGCGAATGGCTTCCGGTTCATCAATCATACCATAGTCCGTGCTGCCATCTGCTTGCTTGAGCAGTGGGAACCGCATGCAGCCAAATCCGAAAATAGATGTTTTGAGCGATTCTTTGCCGATCTTTCGATAGTCCATATTCATCCCCCTTAAATATAAACTATAGCATAAAGGATAACTGTAAAAAAGTGAATGCTTCCAGTGTTGAGCTCAATGAATTATGAATTACAAGATGAAGTGTCGCGTTCGTTAACGGCCAGTTTGTATGCTTCCTGTGCAATCAAAAAGTGACTGCATACGCCATTACCTGCCGTGTGAGGCAGACGATAACAACAAGACTCGCATGACAGCTGGTTCACACACGAATGTCCACGCTGCAAAGACAATTGAAATGAGATAAATCACATGATCATCACGATATGATGCCGAATTGTCAATTAAATAAGTGGTGCTTGTATTATATAAGCCATTTTGTCATAATAAAAATGTACGCCACACGCGGAATATAATGAATGAAATGGGAGAGAAGGTGAATCGCCCATGGACACGATGATGGCTTTAGTCAAAGAAAAAGCCGAACCGGGGCTGCTTTTGAAAAGAGTGCCACGACCCAGACCCGGTAAGAATGATGTCCGCATCAGGATAAGTAAAACCTCTATATGCGGTACCGATGTCCATATATACGCATGGGATGAGTGGGCACAGCAGACGATCCCGCCCGGTACCATAATCGGTCATGAGTTTGTCGGCATCATCGACGCTGTCGGTGAAAATGTTGAAGGCTTCACCGTGGGGGAACGTGTATCCGGCGAAGGTCATATTGTCTGCGGCAAATGCCGCAACTGCCTGGCTGGCAGGCGTCACTTATGCAAGAACACCAGCGGCATCGGTGTGAACCGCGATGGCGCTTTTGCAGAATATCTCATTCTTCCTTACACCAATGTCTGGCGATGTGCTCCAGAGTTAAGCGATGATGTTGTTGCTTGTTTTGATCCTCTGGGCAACGCAACGCATACAGCCTTAACCTATGACCTGGTGGGCGAAGATGTTCTCATCACGGGTGCCGGGCCGATTGGCATCATGGCAACGGCCATCTGCCGGCATGTCGGTGCCCGCCATATCGTTGTGACTGACATCAATGATTATCGACTCAAGCTTGCCGGACAGATGGGTGCGACACGTGTGGTCAATGTCCGTCATGCGGAACTGAAACCGATCATGGACACCCTGAATATGAAAGAAGGCTTCGATGTTGGCCTGGAAATGTCCGGCAATCCTCAGGCTTTGAATGATATGATCACTTCCATGTATCATGGCGGTAAAATCGCATTGCTTGGCATTCCCAAGAAAGACACCCGGATTGACTGGAACAAAGTTGTGTTCAACAGCTTGACGCTCAAAGGCATATATGGACGAGAAATGTATGAAACGTGGTATAAAATGACCACCATGTTGCAAAGCGGCCTAAACATTGATCCGGTTATTACCCACAGGCTTCCTGCCAGTGAATACGAGCAAGGCTTTTCTATTATGCAATCGGGTCAGTCAGGCAAAGTTATACTCAACTGGAAAGAAATATAGTCCCCTGTGATGATGTACCAGAATTATTTTGCTCAGAGCATCAGCACGTATCATGAACACTTTCACAGCGACAGGGAAGTGTTGCCATATATAGCCGGTATTACTCTTTCCAAAACAGCCAGACATGCCAAACCAAGGAAAGGATCGTATCATGTTAATAGATGATACAAGGATAGAATGATGAAAACAGCATATAAAATCTATGAAAGCCTACTGGCAGATATCGCCGCACAGGGGCTGACGAAAACGGAACGAATTCTTACAAGCCCTCAGGGCACGATGATCGCGCCAGCCGGACAAGAAGCCGTGCTTAATCTTTGTGCCAATAACTACCTGGGTTTATCCGCTGATCCCCGTGTCATTAAAGCAGCCGCGGATGGACTGGCCAGATGGGGATTTGGCCTATCATCCGTACGTTTCATTTGTGGGACACAGTCTTTGCATAAAGAACTGGAAAAAGCTGTCAGTCTGTTTCTGGGAAAAGAAGATACCATCCTTTACTCATCTTGCTTTGATGCCAATACAGGCCTGTTTGAAACCCTTCTAACAGATGCTGATGCCATTGTCAGTGATGAACTCAATCATGCCAGTATCATCGACGGGATACGTCTATGCAAAGCCAGGCGCTATCGTTACAGGAACAACGACATGATCGATCTGGAGCGCCAACTGGCTGCCGCTCGAGACAATAATGCCCGTCTTGTCATGATCGCGACTGATGGTGTTTTTTCCATGGACGGTATCCTGGCAAATCTCCCTGAAATTTGCGGGCTTGCGGAAAAATACGATGCACTGGTTATGGTGGATGACAGTCATGCAACAGGTGTGGTCGGTGAGCATGGCAAAGGGACCCCTGAGCATTATCACGTCACAGACCGGATCGACATCGTTACCGGAACATTCGGAAAAGCCCTGGGCGGTGGCAGCGGCGGCTATACCAGCGCGAAAAAAAACATTATCGACCTGCTGCGCCAGCGCAGCCGCCCTTATCTTTTTTCCAATACCTTAGCACCGGCCATAGCTGCTGCCACCCTGGAAGTACTCCGGATCCTGCAGACTGATACAGCGCTTTTAGCAAGCCTGCGTGAAAACACCCAATACTTCCGGACACAAATTGCCCGAAGCGGCTTTGACGTCATCCCGGGTGAACACCCCATTGTGCCTATTATGGTCTATGATGAAAAAAGAACGCTGCAACTAGCTGAAGCACTGCTCAAGAAAGGTATCTATGTTATAGGCTTCACCTATCCGGTTGTACCATTAGGCAAAGCACGAATCCGCATCCAAGTATCCGCTGCGCACACCAAAGAACAGCTGGCATATGCAGCAGACTGTTTCAGTGAACTTTACAGCGTATAGGAAAGCAAATAAGAAACCGGTCTCTTGCGAGACCGGTTTCTTGTAAAGCCATATCCAGACGTCAGCCTGGTGGTGGCAGAATTACTGAACGCCATCCTTTTTTGCCATGAAGCGAACAAGATCAACAACACGATTGCTGTAGCCCCATTCATTGTCATACCAAGACACGATCTTGAAAAAACGTTTCTCCCCTTTGAGGTTATTCTGCAGGGTGGCCAAGCTGTCATAAATCGACGAACGCTGATCGTGAATGAAGTCTGTTGAAACCAGTTCTTCATCGGCGTATCCCAGATAACCCTTCAAATAGGTCTTGGAAGCTTCTTTCAGCTTGGTGTCGATTTCTTCAATGGATGTATCGCGCTCCGCAGTAAAGGTCAGGTCGACGACTGAAACGGTCGGCGTAGGTACGCGGAATGACATGCCGGTCATTTTGCCTTTAACCTGAGGAAGTGCCTCACCAACAGCTTTAGCAGCGCCGGTTGTTGACGGGATGATGTTGATCGCGGCAGCACGGCCACCACGCCAGTCTTTCTTGGAAGGGCCATCAACGGTCTTCTGTGTAGCGGTGTAGGAGTGAATGGTCGTCATCAGACCTTTTTCAACACCAATCCCTTCCTTAAGAAGGACATGAACCAGTGGAGCCAGGCAGTTCGTTGTGCAAGAAGCGTTAGAAACAATATTGTGTTCCGCAGGGTTGTATTCATTTTCATTAACACCCATAACGACGGTTTTCACGCCACCTTTGCCGGGTGCTGAGATGATGACTTTTTTAGCTCCTGCAGCCAGATGGCCAGAAGCCTGCTCGCTGCTGGTAAAAATACCGGTTGACTCAATGACATACTCAACGCCCAGCTGGCTCCACGGAAGCTCGGCCGGATTGCGTGTTGCCATGACACATTTGATTTTATTGCCGTTGACAACCAGCGTATCATTATCCGCCGCGTCGGGGCTGCTCTTTTCTGTGGTGACGGCGTGTTTGAACTTGCCCTGAGTTGAGTCGTATTTCATCTGATAAGCGAAATAATCAGCATCAGTTGAAATATCGACGACCGCGACGACATCTATCTCTTTGCCAAGCAAACCCTGATCGCAAATTGCCTGAAAAACCATTCGTCCGATACGTCCGAAACCATTGATACCTACTTTAATAGCCATGCAGTTTCCTCCTGATTTATACCCCTGTAAAGGGTTATTTGATGCTCAATCATTATAATTCTATCTGAAATCCGCCGAGATTTCAATGAAACTGGTCTGAAACAGGTGTAAAAGTTTAGTCATATCCTCGCAGACAATCCGTTTAAACTGTCTAAATATCCCGGTCAAGCAGAATTCAACGACAACAAACAACGCGATGTCAGCTTCACTGCCAGTTACAGTCAGGAAAAGAAAGGGATAACCGATAATTGACTCTTTTTGTCGGATGAACGGATGTATCCAGACACCTTTCATGTGCAAGAATAAAGACGTGATTAAACACAGGGGCTTCATGGTGGATCACGCTTCAATGCAACGGCCCGATCAGCAGGCTAAAGAATGCCGAATTCCGGAGGAAAGCATGTACCTGACATACCGGTTTCGTCTCTATCCCGATCAAGAACAGAAAACCACACTGGCACAGAAGTTCAGCATGGCGCGACGAGCCTACAATACCCTGGTTGCCTGGAGCAGAGAAACAGGCACAGCAGAAAAAAACATAGAAAAAATGAACGATAACACGGCAACCAATCCCCAATTGCCTGCTATAGGGCAATCATATGACTACCTGGCCGATTACTTTCTGCAACAGGAAAAAAGTCATGATCTCACTGATCGATCGATCCTGGTCAGCGTGTTGCGCCATTTTGCCCAGAACAGAAAGATGGCTGTGCAAAACGGTCGTAACCTTCATTTCAAGTCCTGTAAACAGCACAAGCAAACCATTCGTTTTCTGGTCTGTAACCAATCACTGGCCATCGGGCATAACACCATCAGAATGACATTACTGGGACAGGTCAAAGTCAGTATCACCAGAAAGCCAGTAGGCCGTCTGATTTATCTGACGATATGCGAAACAGTGGCTGGGCGATACTATATCAGCCTTCTGGCAAAAAAAGCAGACAGTAAAAAAAGCATCTATAAGACTTTACAGAAAAGGAAAATCAGCATTGTTGGCATTGATGTCGGTATCACGCACTATTTGACCTTATCAGATGGCAGCACCTACCAGAATCCAGAATTTTTCAGCAGTAATCTGACAAGCATCAAACGCTGTCATCGCCAGCTCAGCCGAAAAAATGAAGCCAGCCGGAATCGGGCCAAAGCCAGGCTTAGGTTGGCTAGAAAACACGCACAGATTCAAAACAGAAGAAATGGATTTTTGCACGAGGTATCAACTGAGATCGTGAAAAAATATGATGTTATTGCCATTGAAAACCTGTCAATACATCAATTGATGTTACAAAACCACCGAGCCAGAAAAATTGCCGACGCTTCATGGCATCAGTTCATGTGGATGTTAAGCTATAAAGCGAAAAAACAGGGGAAAGCAGTTATTGTTGTGCCCCCCGACCTACCGAGCAGCAAACAATGCTGCCGTTGCCATACCATCAATCACGCACTAACACTCCAGGATCGGCACTGGGTTTGTTCTGTCTGCCAGACACAGCATGACCGGGATACCAATGCGGCCATTAACATCATGGTAGCGGCAACAAGAATACTCTTGAAGGAGTGGCCACTCATCAATCGCGCGTCTTTGTGTCCTGTTCTATCAGAAAAAAGGTAACAGGCAAGCACAACGGGTGGACAGGATCAGTTGGAAAAACTACCGCACACTTTGCGGGAAGTCACGCCTGTGGAGATTAACCATCAGGTTAGTTGATGAAGCAGGAAGAGGTCAAACATCTCTTATTAAAGGAACAGTGCCGTTTGACTTTTTTTCGGCAAGATGGTATATTCCATTTGCTCCTTTATAATTGGCATCTTATCTGGGATAAGATGTATGGTGCGGCTTAAGGTACACATATGGGTATTAAGTGACAGATTAAAGAAACGGTCGTAAAACTGAACAGAACAAACACGGAGGGTTGGCCGAGCGGCTTAAGGCGCACGATTGGAAATCGTGTTTGCGTTAATAGCGTAACGAGAGTTCAAATCTCTTGCCCTCCGCCATAGAAGCACTCAATCTTTGATACAAAGATCGGGTGCTTTTTTCCCCCAAATTGCTGTCAGAAAATTTATGAAATATTCAATGTACAAAGGACCCCGGTCCGGGGCATCAAGGTAACGGCTAAGCAGAAGGCAATTGATGAGGCCAAATGGAGTGAAGTAGAAAACACGCTTATGAAAGATAAATCCTGTTTCTATAACGAGGAGGCATAGTATGATGATTGATGATGATAAATTTAAGGACTCATCGCAGAACATCTACGATAATCAAACCTTTTTCGATGGATATAAAAAGTTGCGGGATAACCCCGATAGCGCCAATATCCTCGAAGAAAAGCCTGCGCTCTTTTCGCTTGCACCGGATCTAACAGACAAAGCCGTACTTGATCTCGGTTGCGGTTATGGTGAAAACTGTGCTAAGTTTAAATGCCTCGGAGCCTCAAGAGTGGTAG
>LFRM01027113.1_pt1 | contig 11920 bp, 10 predicted proteins | sample 618341 | NCBI WGS metagenome assembly LFRM01 (sample SAMN03654438, study PRJNA283298) | anaerobic digester metagenome | isolation source: pool of bioreactors CSTR01a, CSTR02a, and CSTR03a thermophilic anaerobic... | place: Denmark: Kgs. Lyngby | collected 2014-05-21
TGAGCCCGGCGCTCGAGACGCACGAGTGGTTCCCGGAACGGACCAGCGTCCTGTGGTGCCAGGCGGAGGTCTACGGCCGCCTGCGCCTGCGGATCTGGGAGCGCGGCGTGGGAGAGACGCTCGCGTGCGGCTCGGGCGTGTGCGCGGCCGCCGCGGCCGCCGTCCGCCACGGCCTTGCCGGCAAGGAGCGGGTGGAGGTGTTCTGCCCCGGGGGAGCGTTCCAGGTCCGCTGGGAAGGCTCAGAACAGTGGCTTCGCGGCCCGGCGGAGATCGTCTTCGAGGGAAGCCTCAGCTGAGCGGCTGCTCCAGGTGATCCACGCGGTGGACAAGGCCCACGAGCAGCCGGCCAGCGGCATCCACGCCCTCCCAGGCGACCCGGGAAGGGATGTCGGCTGGCGTGTGAACGCGGCGGAGACCGCGCCCCACTGAGAGGAGGGTGAGCGCCGGGATCCCCCGGTAGGCCGCCGGATAGTGGTCGGTCGCCGCTCCGGCGGGCAGGTAGACGCTCCTCACGTCGAGCCTCTCTTCCGCGGCGACCTCCAGCACCACCTGCGCCAGGCGGGCGCCCGTGCCCACCGGCGGGATCCCGAAGTGCGAGAGGACCCCGATGGCTCCTCCCGCCCCCAGAGTATCCAGGTTCACCACGAGAGGCGCCGGACCCAGGGCGTCGCCATGACTTTGCAGGAAGCGCGCCGCGCCGGCCAGGCCCTCCTCCTCGGCATCGGTGAAGAGCAGCGTCACCCGGGTGCGGCTGAGCGGCGTTTCGGAGAGCTGGCGCGCCATTTCCAGCAGGATGCCCACTCCCGTGGCGTTGTCCAGGGCTCCGGGCGATGCGTTTCCGGAGCGGTTCGCGCCCAGCACGAGGAGGCCGATGGCGCTGAGGCTTCCCGCTACAAGCACGCCCGCCGGGGAGATGACGTGCCCCCTCGCCAGTGTGCCGAGGAAGGCGCTGGCGCACAGGAAGATGCCCCCGCCGATCACGGCGAACGCCGCCGCCATCCTCGCCGGGATCGGGAGAGATTGCGACTTCGAGTCGTAATGCGCCATCAGGATCAGGTGGCGGTCAGCGTCCGCTGGGGCCGGGATCTCCACCACCACGTTGATCCCTTCGTGTTGCACTCCCCTGTCCAGCAGGCGCTCGATGCCGCGATTCCAGCGGGTGGCGGGCAGGCCGGCGAGAAACCCCAGGAGCAGGAGCGCCATCGCAGTGGCCGGACTGGAGGGGTAGGTGAAGGTGGCGGCGAGGACAACCCCGGCGACGGCGAGGAGGGCGAGCGGGAGCGCGAGCTCCATCAGGACCGGCGAAAAGGTGAACGGCTCGAGGATCGGATCCAGGCCGGCGGCGCGCAGCTGCGCTACGATGTGCCCGCGGGCGCGCGCCGAGCCCTCGGAGCCAGAGCGGCGCGGGAAGGCGATCGCTACCGCGTCCGCATGCGCGCGTTCTGCCTGAAAACGCATCGGCCTTCCTTCCCAGCCCGGGGCGCGCTTAGGAAGCCGCCTTTCGCTTTTGGGCGCGCCAGCCCCGCTCGGTGATGAACTGGTTCCGCGAGTTGTAGTAGTAAACCCGCAGCGAGGCGAGGGGAATCCCGTGCCGGCGACAGAGGCGCGTCGCCTCCTCCAGACATTCCTCGGGCACGTAGAGAAAGAACTTCGGTGCCAGCAGCTGGAACAGCTTCCACTCCGACGCGCCCGCGCTCAGCGTCGAAGCCGTCTCCACCGCAGCGATGGCCGCCAGGCGCCCGGTGTGCTTCTCGAACGCGACGATGTCCGGCGTCACGTCGTCGCCGCCTGGCACGGGCACCGCTCGCCGGGGAGCGTCGCCCACGTTGGCGTGGACCTCCCAAATCGGCACGCGCATCTTATGCGCCACGTTTGCCGCTGCGACGTCGTGCTCTTGCTCCGCTGCCACTCCCGGTTAACTCCTCTCGGCTTCCCCAATGCCCGGCCGGCTCGTGAGATCAACGGCCTCGATGCCTGCCCATGGGAGGAAGCTCGCCCGGGGCGATCTCTCCTGGCTGGCCGCGAACGCCGGGCCTCCGGCGGTTCACGATGCCGGCGGGTCGACCCAGCGCCCATCTGCCTTGATCAACGCAACCAGCTCACGCACGCCGTCTTGTTCGGGAACGTCCGTCTTGACGAGCTCGTGCCCCCGGTAGAGGGCAATGACGCCGCGGCCGCGGCCGACGTAGCCGTAGTCGGCGTCAGCCATCTCGCCCGGCCCGTTGACAATGCACCCCATGACGGCGATGTTGAGCCCGGCGAGGTGCCCTGTTGCCGCCTTCACCTGGGCGAGGGCGGTGGGGAGGTCGAACCGCGTGCGCCCGCAGGATGGGCAGGCGATGAACTCTGTCTTGGTGCGCCTGAGGCCCAGCGCCTGGAGGATGTCGTAGCAGACCGGGATCTCCTCGAGGGGATCCTCGGAGAGCGAGACGCGAATCGTGTCTCCAATCCCCTCGGCCAGGAGCGTGGCGATCCCTGCGGTGGATTTGATGCGCGCATAGTCGCCGTCGCCCGCCTCGGTGACGCCAAGGTGAATCGGGTAATCCATGCCCAGGGCATCCATGCGCCTCGCGAGGAGCCGGTTGGCCTGGATCATCACCGCCACCCGAGAGGCCTTCAGCGAGATGACGAGCTCGCGGAAATCGTGCTTCTCGCAGAGGCGCACGAACTCTAGCGCCGATTCCACCATCCCCTCGGGCGTGTCACCATAGCTCATGAGGATGCGGTCGGAGAGCGAACCGTGGTTGACACCGATGCGCAGTGCCGCGCCCGATTCCCGGCAGGCTTCCAGCACAGGAAGAAGGTCGCGCTCGATGGCCTCCAGGTGCTCCCGGGTCTCCTCCTCGGTGTATTCAATGCCTGTCCGGCGCTTGCGGTAGACGAACAGCCCCGGGTTGATGCGCACCTTATCGACATGCCGGGCGACTTCGACGGCGATGCGCGTGCCGTCGTGGTGGACATCGGCGGCCAGGGGCACGGATAGGCCGCGGCGCTTCAGGAGAGCGCGGATCTCTCCGATGGCGCGCGCGCCTTCCATGGTGGGCGCTGTCACGCGCACGATCTCGCAGCCGGCGCGGTACAGGCGCTCGATCGCATCCACGCACGCGGCCACATTCCGCGTCGGCACGTTGATCATCGACTGGACGACGACCGGATGGTCGCCGCCGATGATCACGTTCCCAACGCGCACCGGGCGCGTCCGCCGCCGCGGCAGCGCCGTGGCGATACTGGTGTTTCTGTCCACGCTGCTCATCTCTTGCTCCCGCTGGGGTTTCGAGGGCGGAGATACTCCATGCGCGCACCGGCAGGCGATGGGGAGGATGGGCGCCGGCGCGCGGCCTGCCTCGCACGGTGATTATAGCACACCGGATCATGGTGGGTCAAACCGCGCCACAGCTATACTGAGATTCCGATCATAAGGGATCCGAAGCCTGGGAGGCAGGGTGCAACCCGGCGCGCGGCAATAAATCACCGCGCTGCTTGCGAGCGAAGCCCTGCCGGGCTGGGTTGGGGATACTCCCAGATGTCTCAAAACGGCGGTGGCTGGGAGGGGGAGCCCCGCAGGGGATTTGCCGGAAAGCAGCGCGGAGCTTCAAGCTCCGCGCGTGCGGGCGGCCTTCTCCTTATGTTGGAATCCCAGGCTTCCATACCGCGAATGATGGTGACGGACACGGACGGGGTGCCCGTCCCCCGTTCGGGAGCGCGCGGTTGGCTGCGGGACAAGCGTGCGGTTTTCATCGGAGGCAGGATTGGTGGTCTTGGAGGCGAATAGATAATGAGTACTGGTTCTTGGCTTTGAAGTGGAAGAGGAGTGACCACCAACCATGGCAGATAGTGATGCCGGGCGGAACGCGTTGCTCGAGAGTCTCCATGCGCTGGAGGTGCGAGCACTGCAGGTGCTGGGCTCGCGCGAGCAGGTGGACGAGGAAGAGCTCGCGGAAGCCGCCGGGATTCAGGAAGCGCAAGCACGCACCGCGCTGGGTTGGCTGCTGAGCAAGGAGTTGGTCTATGTCGTCTCCGAAGAGACGCGGCGCGAGGTGCGCCTCACGGAGACGGGGGAGAGCTATGCGGAGCGTGGAACGCCGGAAGAGCGGATCTGGCGCCATCTGCGCTCGGCAGGCCCCACGGCGATGCCGGCGCTGATCGCGGCCGCCGGAATCGAGAAGGAAGAGCAGAGCGGCGCCATCGGAATGCTGCGCGCCACGGGCGCGATCACGATCGGCCCGGGCGGCATTGTCTCGGCGCCGGACACGGCCGAGCCGGAGGTGGTCGCCCGAGGGCGAAACCTCCTGCGCGCCGTGCAGGAGCGCCAGCCCGCGCCGCTCGAGAGCTTTACCGAGGAGGAGCAACAGCGCCTCCAGGAGATGGCCGGCGGAAAGCGCAAGGGGAAGGGCCTGGTCTCGATTGACGTGCGCCGGCACCGCGAGTACGCGCTCACCGAGGAAGGGAAGGCGCTCGTCCAGCTGCTCGCCGAGCGCGGCTACCGCGAGGAGGTCTCGCAGCTCACCCCCGCGATGCTCCAGGATGGCTCATGGCGTCAGGTGCGCTTCCGGCCCTACTACATCGGACTGAACCCGCCGCGCGCCCTCGCGGGCAAGTTCAACTCCTACGGCGAGTTTCTCCAATTCGTGCGCTCGAAGCTTGTGGCGATGGGCTTCACCGAGGTGCGCGGGTCCCTGGTCGAAAACGAGTTCTGGGACATGGACGCGCTTTACATGCCGCAGTTCCATCCCGCGCGCAACGTGCACGACGTCTACTTCGTGAAGGAGCCGGAATACTCCGAACCCGTGCTAGAGCCGTTCGCCACTCGTGTGGCCCAGGCGCATGAGAATGGCGGCGATACCGGCTCGCGCGGCTGGGAGTATCGGTTTGACTTGCAGCGAAGCCGCCGCCTCATCTTGCGCTCGCAGGGCACGGCGCTTTCCGCGCGCACGCTCGCGGCCGGCGCGTGCATTCCGGGCAAGTACTTCGCCGTCGCGCGCTGCTTCCGCTACGACCAGGTGGATGCCACCCACGCCAGCGACTTCTTCCAGGTCGAGGGAATCGTGGTGAGCGAGAGCGTGAACTTCCGCACGCTCCTCGGCCTGCTGAAGCTGTTCGCGGTGGAGATTGCCCGCGCCACCGAGGTGGTCTTCGCGCCGGCCTACTTCCCCTTCACCGAGCCTTCGGTAGAGATGCACGCGAAGCATCCGACGCTCGGATGGATGGAGCTGGGCGGCGCCGGCCTCTTCCGCCCTGAGGTGACGCGGCCGCTGGGAGTGAGCGAACCGGTGATCGCTTGGGGCCTGGGCGTCGATCGCATGGCCATGCTGGCCCTGGGTCTGCACGATATTCGCGACCTCTTCTCGGCGGATCTCGACCTGGTGCGCACGCGGAAGTTCAACCCCTGACGTCCTCCCACGGCGAGAGCTTGTGGGGTTCCAGCATGGAACCTGCGGGGTTAGTGTGTGATTGGAACAGAATAGATGCCGACAATAACAGCACACTTGCGTGATTTGCAGACCCTCATCGGCAGGGAGATATCGCTCTCGGAGCTGGAAGAGCGAATGCCGCTGGCCAAGGCGGAATTGAAGCGCGACGAGGATGGCGAGCTGACCATTGAGTTCAACGACACCAACCGGCCCGATCTCTGGTCGGCCGAGGGGTTGGCCCGGCAGATCCGCGCCTATGAGGAGGGGAAGTCGCGCTCCTACACTTGCTTTGTCTCTCCCAAGGAGGCCCCCTCGGTTGCGGCGAGCAGCGAGGCGATCATCCATGTGAGCCCCGCATTGCAGGAGGTGCGTCCTTACATCGCGGCCTTCCTGGTGAAGGGGATCACCATCGATGACGAGGGGCTACGCCAGCTCATCCAGAGCCAGGAGAAGCTCTCGGAGAACTTTGGGAACAAGCGTGCCGCTGTCTCCGTGGGGACGTACCGTGCCGCGCACATCACCTGGCCGGTGCGCTATGCCGACACCGATCCCGGGAGCACCTCGTTCGTGCCGCTTGGCTTCGACGAGCCGATGACGCTGCGCGAGATCCTGGAGCGCCATCCCAAAGGGATCGACTATGGCTATACCCTGGAGGGGAAGGCCCGCTACCCGCTGCTTATTGATGCCAAGAATGAGATCCTCTCCTTCCCGCCGATCATCAACAGCCGCACCCTCGGCGAGGTGAAGGTCGGTGACGACTACCTCCTGATCGAGATCACGGGCACCGAGATGCGCCAAGTGCTCCTGGCGTGCAACATCCTCGCCGCCAACGCGGTGGACCGGGGCGGCCAGGTCTCTCCGGTACGCTGCGTTTATCCCTACGACACGCCGTTCGGGCGTGAGGTGGTGACGCCGTACGATTTCGGCGACTCGACGCTCGTGACCGCCGGCGAGATGGCGCGGGTGTTGGGCCAGGAGGTGCCCCTGGACGAGGTGGCCACGAAGCTGACCGCCTATGGCGTCGGGCTGACGCGAGAAGCGGATGGGTTGCGGGTGACGCTTCCGCCCTACCGGCGCGATTACATGCACCCGGTGGATGCTATCGAGGATTACCTGATCAGCGCCGGCTACAACAGCTTCGAGCTGGAGATGCCCTCGGATTACACCGTCGGCGAGCTGACCGCCATCGAGCAACTCGCGGCGCACGTGCGCGGTATCGTCGTCGGCCTGGGCTTCGTCGAGATCATGACGAATGTGCTGACGGCCAAAGCAGACTGCACGGAACGCGTCGGCCTGCCGGACGAGCGCGTAGTCGAGATCGCCAACGTCATGTCGGAGCTGTACGCGGTGCTGCGCAACTCGCTGGTGCCCTCATTGTTGCGCATGGAGGGAATCAGCTCGCGGGCCACCTATCCGCACCGGGTGTTCGAGCTGGGCGAGGTGCAGGTCTATGATGAGACCGCCGACCTGAAGAGCCGCACCGAAGTGCGCCTGGCGGCCATCATCGCCCACTCCACGGCCAGCTTCTCCGAGGCGCACTCCTACCTCGATGGTCTCTTCTACTACCTGGACCGGGCCTACGAGCTCGCCCCGGTGAATCGGGGCACCTTCATTCCTGGGCGCGCCGGCGAGATTCTCGTGGGAGGGAAGTCCGTCGGCTTCATCGGCGAGGTCCATCCCGAGGTGTTGGAGAAGTGGGGCATCACCATGCCCTGCGCGCTCTTCGAGATCACTCTGGACGCGCTTCTCTAAGCGGAACNNCGGACCATGCCCTGCGCTCTCTTCGAAATCACCCTGGACGCGCTTCTCTAAGCAGAACGCGCGGCTGAATGCGTCGCCTGATCGGGCGGGCGTTCAGCCGCGCGCCCTTCAGATGATTCAGTCAGTGGATCCGCCCGCGCTGGACGCGGGCGCGTTCACAGTCGCGTAGAGCTCCTGTCACGAACCGTAAGAGACCTCGAGGACGACGTCGCGAATGCCCGGAATGCGCCTGATGTTCTGCGCGACGATCTGCATCTCATCTTCGAGGCTGACGTTGACCGTGCCGCGCATGAGGCGTACCCGTCCGGTGATGTAGACGACGCCGTGTATTGCGCGGGTGTTGACCTGCGTGATGTCGAGAGCGCTGCGCTTGGCGAGCTCGCGCTGGACGCGGCGAGACGTCTGCGTATCTTCGAGTGGCATCGTACTCTCCTCTCTCGGCGGAACATCCACCGGTGTGCGAAGCTGGAGAGTGCGGTGCGTCAGCGCCGGGCGGTTATTCCCACTCGACCTCTTGGACTCCAGGAAGCGTGATCAGAGCGCGGGTGAGTTCCTCCCGGCTCGTGTGGGGAGGCACACGCAGGAGGAAATGGAGACGCTGCACGCCCTGTGAGTCTGGACGGCTGGAGCCGACGCTCCCGATCATGACTCCACGATCGGCGAGGGCGCCGAGCACCGCGCTTATTTCCGAGTGCGTGATCGCGAGGTGGAGGCCATGCACCTGGCGATGCGAGAGCATGCGGGCCTCCACATGACTGAAGAGTGTGAGTATCAGGAGTACGAGAAGGGTGGCTGCGGCGGCGAGGAGCAGGTAGCTGCCGCCCAGGCCAGCCGCCAGACCAATGGCCGCGACGGTCCAGAGGCTGGCGGCGGTTGTCAATCCCCGGATGATGCTACCCTGGCGCAGGATGGTGCCGGCGCCCAGGAAGCCGATGCCGCTGACCACTTGGGCGGCGATCCGCCCCGGGTCTGCGGCTGAGCCCCCTGTGACTGCGGGTGAGCTGGCGCCCAGTGAGACGAGCATTACAAGGCAGGCGCCCACGCACACCAGAATATGGGTGCGGAAGCCGGCGGGACGGTCGTGCGCCTCGCGCTGCCACCCGATCGCCCCGCCAAGGGCGCAGGCTGCGGCCATGCGAAAGATGGCCATGCCTAGCTCATCCGGCCCCACCATCCGCTCCCTGAAGGATTGCGGCGATCCGTTCGAGCGCGGCATCCACCGCCTCCTCATAACGATCCGGGGCTCCGCGCCGGCGAACTTCCACCTTGCCCTCGCCCGCGAGACGCCCAACGACGACCTGGATCGGAATCCCGATCAAGTCAGCATCCTTGAACTTCGCGCCCGCGCGCTCGTCGCGGTCATCCAGGAGAACCTCGACGCCTTGCTCCTGCAGCCGGGCGTAAACTTCTTCGGCCAACCGCGTCTGCGCCTCGTCACGGGTGTTCATGATGAGCACCAGGACGTGGAACGGGGCGATCGGGATCGGCCAGATCATGCCATTCTCATCGTGGAATTTCTCGATGGCGGCCTGTGCCGTGCGCGTGATCCCAATGCCGTAAGAACCCATCACGAGCGGGCGCTCGTTGCCATCGGCATCGGTGTAGTTGGCGCCGAGGGCGATGGAGTACTTCGTGCCCAGCTTGAAGATATTGCCCAGCTCGATTCCCGGGTTCGCCTGGAGAGTTCCTTCGCAGAGCGGGCACCTCTCTCCCGCCTGCGTGTTGCGGATATCCGCCCAGCCGGTGACCGCGAAGTCGCGGCCGTGGTTCACGTTGAGCAGGTGCGTATCCCCAGCGTTGGCGCCGGTGACGAAGTTCGCCATGCCCTGCACCGCCAGGTCGGCGATGATGGCATCCACCTTCAGGCCGACGGGCCCCGCGAAGCCAACGGGGGCCTGCGTCACGCGAACGACCGTCTCGGCATCCGCCATCTCGACGGCCGCTCCGACGGCGCGTTTCAGTTTCGTCTCGTTCAGCTCGTGATCGCCAAGAACCAGCGCGGCGATCACGCGGTCGCCTGAGGTGTAGAGGAGCGTCTTCACGAGGCGCGATGCGGGCACCTTCAGGAACTCGGAAACCTGCTCGATGGTTTTCATGTCCGGGGTGGCCACCGGGCGCATCTCCTGGTAGGCCTCCGTGGCCGGCGCCGGCGGGGCAGATTGCTCGTAGGAGCGCGCCACCTCCATGTTGGCGGCATAGTCACACCGGTCACAGTAGATCACGGTGTTCTCGCCTGCGTCCGTATCGACCAGCAGGGTGAACTCGTGGGCAAACTTCCCGCCCATCAGCCCGGTGTCCGACTCGACCATCCTCACCGGGAGGCCCATGCGCGCGAAGGCGCGATGATACGCCTCGGCCATCACCTGGTAACTGCGATCGAGCCCACTCTCATCCGCGTCGAGGCTGTAGGCATCCTTCATGATGAACTCTCGCCCGCGCAGCAGGCCAAACCGCGGGCGGATCTCGTCGCGGAACTTGGTGGCCACCTGGTAGAGGTTCATCGGGAGTTGGCGGTAAGAGTGGACCTCGTTGGCCGCCAGGAAGGCGATCACCTCTTCATGCGTGGGGCCAAGCACGCTGGGAAAGCCGCGCCGGTCCTCAAAGCGGAGGAGCTCCTTGCCATAGTCATCCCAGCGTCCGGTGCGCTGCCACAGCTCGCCGGGCTGGACAATCGGCATCAGGATCTCCTGGGCGCCTGCAGCATCCATCTCTTCACGGACGATCTGCTCGATCTTGCGCAGGACGCGCCACATGAGAGGCAGGTAGGTGTAGACGCCGCTGGTGAGGCGGCGGATATAGCCCGCGCGGAGGAGCAGCTTGTGGCTGATGAGCTCCGCCTCGCCGGGCATTTCGCGCAAAGTCGGGAAAAACAGCTGTGAGGCCCTCAATCCAATCCCTCCGAGTCTCTTTCAGGTTGGCGGTATTGTAGCACACGCTCGGGCGAAGCGCAAGCCAGGCGAGCGCCAACCCCAACTGGCACGGTCTCTGCAAGGACCCGAGTCAGCCGCTGAAGGGGAGCGCCGGCGAGAGCCTGCGTCAGACCGCACCGATGCCGGCAAAACGGTGGCGGCCCGCCGAGTTTAGCCGATTCCGCCCCCGGGTATATGGCAACCAACTCTAAGGGAGGGAGATCGGGGGATAGCGAGGAGAGGCGCTGCCGTCAGGTGAGGAGAGCCGCCGATCTGGGGTGAGAAGGGCCTCGCATCTTTCTTGGATGCGCCCGTGGGATCAGTGCCGGACCGCTAACGAAAGGGGCAATGGGGTTGAGGGGGGAGCGCGACGATGATAACGTTTCTAATTCTACTGACGGTGCTGGCACTGAGTATGGTCCTGCTGGCGCGTGCCCTGGGCCGGATGGACCGGAACGTCGCGCCGCCTGTGCCGGTGGAGGAATCGAGCGCGCCAGAGCAGACGGGCCTGGGCGATCCGGAATGGAACATCGTGATACGCCACCAGTGCGAGCCAATCAACTGCCCCAATTTGAAAGGGAACCCGCGGCAGCCCGGCAAAGAACCCGGCTGCCAGGTTTGCGCGGCTCTCTTCTTGGAGCGCTACGGGGAGCGCCTCCTCAACGAGCAGCGCGAGGGCCGCAACCGCTAGATGTATCGGGCCGGATCGACCAGGGGGGCTTGGTCGGCCGGCCCAAAGCCTGTCCCCTCTCAGGGCTTCGCCGCGTGAAGCCTGCCCCCGGTGCACGGTCGCCCGCGCCATCAATCGTCGCATCCCAGGAGGGAGCGCATCTGCTCTAGCACTTCCGCGCGCCGCTCGCCATGCCTTCGGATATCGGCTATGTCGTCCAGATTGACGTAGATCTTAGTGATTCCCTCCAGATCGAACGGCCCGAGGTTTAGCACCAGCCATCCCTCCTCGGACTCCTTGCCTCCATGGTGACTGACAATCTCCATCCGCTCTTTGGGGAAATCCATCGTAGTCCTCCTTAACGTCCCCTGAGGCGGTATTCCACACCGTCGCCCCTTTCCCTTTCCGGAGTCGCATCTGGATTACAGCACTCCCCCGCGGGAGCCCGGCCCATCCGTGTCCGTCGCCCTCATCCGCGGTATTGATGCCCTTCGCTCGCGCTTGTTCCATCTGCGGGGCAATGGTATAATGCACCTGTGATGAGACGGGGGATTGTGATGGGGGCGCTGGGAGCGGTGGCGACCGGCGCCATGCTAGCGGCGCTCTTTCCGAATGTGGGCGCGTCCGGCATGGCCTGGGTCGCGCTCGTGCCCCTGATCCTGGCGGCCCGGGCGTCCACCCCCCGAGGCGCGGCGTGCCAGGGCTTCGCCGCCGGCGTGCTCTTCTTCCTCATCCTCATCGAGTGGATCCGCCTCTTCGATACCACGGCCTGGATTGCCGCGTCGCTGGTCCTCGCTGCCTATGTGGCGCTCTTCGCCCTGCTCGTACGGCTGCTGGCGCCCGCGCCGACCGGTTGGAGGGCGCTCCTGGTGCCCGCGTCCGCCTGGACAGCTCTGGAGTGGGCGCGCGGCCTGGGGACGTTTGGGTTCACCTGGGGCGGCCTGGCCTATTCACAACATGGCAACCTACCGCTGCTCCAGCTGGCAAGCGTGACCGGCCCCTATGGCATCACCTTCCTGATCGCGGCGGTCAACGCCGGGCTTGCCTCAATGATCGGCGTGGCGTGGTCGGGCAAGCCGCTCGCCGGACGAGAAGGCGTCTCGCCACGCTCCGGCGACCTGCGCGGCACGCTCGCCCGCCTTGGGGTGGTGGTGGCGGCTGTGGGTCTC
>LFRM01171547.1_pt2 | contig 11917 bp, 12 predicted proteins | sample 618341 | NCBI WGS metagenome assembly LFRM01 (sample SAMN03654438, study PRJNA283298) | anaerobic digester metagenome | isolation source: pool of bioreactors CSTR01a, CSTR02a, and CSTR03a thermophilic anaerobic... | place: Denmark: Kgs. Lyngby | collected 2014-05-21
TAAATAAAAAATTAGATAGTGTTTTGATAGATGCTAATGAGTCAGGTTCAACTTTACGCTTTTTAATTCCACTTGCCACTCATTTGTCAAAAACTAGTAAATTTATTGGCAGTGAGCGCTTGATGGAAAGGCCTTTAAGTGTTTATCAAACTATTTATAATGATCAGAGTTTAATTTTTAAAGATCAAAAGTATAAAGAGATACAAGGCAGTTTAATAGCCAAAGATTATATAATTAAAGGTGATATAAGTTCTCAGTTTATATCTGGTCTAATGTTTGTTTTGCCACTGTTAGAAAATGATTCAACAATTCAAATCATTAAACCTTATGAATCTAAGTCTTATGTTGATTTAACAATTTCGATATTAAAAAAATATAATATTAATATTGTACAAGACAAAAATAAATACTATATTGCGGGCAAGCAAAGTTATCAAGCACATAATCTAAAAGCTGAGGGTGATTTTTCGCAAGCTGCCTTTTTTTGTGCCTTAGGTGCCATAAATAATGAATTAACAATAAATAATATAAACCACAACAGTGTTCAAGGTGATAAAGTTATTCTCGACTTTTTAAATGAGTTGGGGGTTAAAGCTGAAAAAAATGAATCTGCAATGACTATTTTTAAAAGTAGTTTGAAAAGTGCTAGCTTTGATTTGGCAGATGCGCCAGACTTAGGACCAATAATGTGTGCTTTGGGCTTGTTTAGTGATGAGTATATAGAATTATTTAATGTCCACAGGCTAAGGTTAAAAGAGTCAGATAGGCTTTTAGCAATGAAAACGCAACTTGAAAAACTTGGGGCTAAAGTTGATTTACATAAAAATAGCATAAAGGTTTATCGCTTAGAGAAATTTATGGATAAAGAAATTGAGATTGATGGTTGTAATGATCACCGAATTGTAATGGCATTGGCTATAGTTGCCACTGTGTTAAAAAAACCAATGACTATTATGGGATATGAGGCCGTTAATAAATCTTATCCAAACTTTTTTAAAGATTTAAACAGATTAAACGTTAAGACCAAGGTGTTATAAGCCTTGGTTTTTTTTATTTGACTACTTTATTAATTTAGTACTTGACCTCACACAGTAGTAGGTGTATGATAGTAGCGAGTGGAGGTGCTCAATGAATACACAGTTTAAAAGAGGGGTTTTAGAATTAATTGTCTTATTGACTGTTAGTAAAGAGGATATGTATGGGTATCAACTTGTTAATGAGGTTAGTGAAGTAATCGATGTTAATGAGGGAACTATTTATCCTTTATTAAGAAGGTTAACTAATGAAAAGTATTTTGACACTTATTTAAAAGAGTCTAATGAAGGGCCACCGCGTAAGTATTATCGATTAACGGCTTCAGGTATTACATATTCGCAAGATCTTTTAAAAGAATGGAAGCAGTTTGTAAGTCAAGTAGATAAGTTTTTAAAGGAGGAAAATTAAGTTGAATAAATTAAAATTTGAAACATATTTAAGAGAAAAGCTTGGGATTTTGAAACAAGGTGAAATTGATGAAATAATAAATGAATACCTCCAACACATAGAAATGCGTCAAAAGGAAGGTTTGAGTGAAGAAGAAGCAATTGCTGATTTTGGCAACTTAGATGAATTGGTTAAAGACATTTTAGATGCTTATAAAATTGACACAACAACTGATCACTTTGAAGATTTTAGCGATACAATTAAATCATGGCTCACAATGGCCCTAAATTATATAAATCGCTTAACAAGTTCACTCATGAAATTAAGTGGCAAAGAGGTTATTGCCCTAATTGTTGAGTTTGTCCTTGTATTAGTTCTTTTGGGGGCAGTTTCCATTGCGATTGATGTTGTAGCTAATAATATAAGTCGAATCTTTTACTTTAGACCAGTTTTAATAACAAATATAATTAGATATGTCATAAGACTTTTAGCGACAATCTTAAATTTAATGATAAGTATAACTATTCTTTATTGGTTTGCTAATGAGCGAATTATAAACAAACATCAAAGTGAAGATATTTTTTATCAAAGAGAAGTTAAACAAGATCCAATTAAAAAAGATTTTAAGGCTGAAGCTGACTCGTCTAATTTAAACTTTTCTAGTGTTGATGATATTAATTTTGACGCTCAAAAACAGGCTCAAAAAGTTTTAATTTCAAATGCGGCTCGAAAAAAGTTAGAAGCACAAGCTAATAAAAAACCATTTAGTCAATCTTTATCAGAATCAACACAACTGGTTTTAAAAATAATTATGTTTTTAATCTTGATTCCAATGATTGTAGTTGGAGTATTACTTGGAATTGCCTTTGTGGTTGTACTTTATAACACACTTATTGGCTATGGTAGTTATGGTGTAACATTGATTATGATTGGTTCAATGATAATTTATTATTACGTATTGAATGTTGGAATTAATTTTGTGAGTGGAGGTAAATCTAAATGAAAAAAGCAATAATAGTCTTTTCGTTGGGCTTGTCTTTAATACTTGTTGGAAGTTTACTTACTCTATCTGAAATGTCGAAATGGAATACAACAGAAGCTACTTTTGAAAGTGTTGGCTTTAAAACCGAAAAACAAATAAAAAACATTGATATAAGTATGTACGAAGAATCATCTATTTCAATAAATAATTTGTTATCTAACCCATGGTTTCATCAATACATAAGTGAACTGCCAGTTTTAATAATAAAGGATGTTAACCAAGCTGAAGGTGTCATAAAACATGAAAGTGTATATTATCCAATGTTTGGAAAATGTGATGTAAAACCAATTGAATATGTTACTAGTGACAATGAAATATATTTAAAAAGCTATGTAAATTTACACATGTATTCAAACTATTATTATTTTAATTACACTGATGAATTTCCGCTAGGGTCAAAAGTAAAAATTGACATCCACTCAGATTGTTATCAAAACTTAAGGATCAATAATAACTTTATTCAACAATTTGTTAATTATGATAGTTTTAAAAAGGTAATGGAAATAAAGAAATTGCCAGTCAATTTACAGCAAGTCATAGTAACGATTAATCCTAAAGATGAGGCTAAATTTATAAAATAATAAAAGAGAGGAAACTCTCTTTTTTGTTACATGGGCGAGTATATAGTATAATGTAAAAAGAGGTGTTTTATGTTAATTGCACAAGTCTTAATAGAATATAGCACTTATCAGTTAGATCGCACTTTTTCCTATGTTGTCAATGACTTAGATGTCATTGCAGGAGCAAGGGTTTTTGTCTATTTTAACAATCGCAAAACAGTTGGAATCGTTATGGAAATGACAAATTATTCAGGTAGTATGGATAGCTATGAAGCTGAGTTTGGTTTTAGGCTAAATCCAATTGTTTCAGTAGTTGATGATTTTGTAATTTTAAATGATGAACTATTAGATTTAGCGAAACATTTAAAAAAGACTACGATTTCACCTTTAATTAGTTGTCTTTCAGTAATGTTACCATCAAAACTTAAGCCTTCAAGCAGTTTTGGTAAAAAGAAATTTACGATATTTGTTGAAGTAAATTCACTAAATGAAAAAAAACTTACACCACTACAATTAGAAGGCTATAACTACATAAAAAACAATCAGCCACTAAGTCAAACTGAATTTAATCGAGCATTTAAGGGTGGTTTATTAAATAGATTAGAGAGTAAAGATTTAATAAAAAAATTTAAAAAAGAGACTCGTTATAAAGAACAGCCAGTTAAAATAGAAAACTTTCATCCTTTAACTGCTGATCAAAAAGGGGTTTATGATGAAATATTAAATACAGATAAACTAGTATATCTTCTTCATGGAGTGACAGGTTCTGGCAAAACTGAAATCTATTTGCAATTAGCAAAACAAGCTTTAGAAAAAGATGAATCGGTTTTAATTTTAGTGCCTGAAATATCTTTAACACCCCAAATGATTAAGCATGTTAAAAGTCGTTTTGGTGATAAAGTTGCAATTTATCATTCATATTTAAATGAACAAGAAAAATATGAACAGTATCAACGCGTTGTTAAAGGTGAAGTTAAACTTGTTGTTGGAACGCGTAGTAGTATCTTTATGCCATTTAAAAACATCGGTTTAATTATCTTAGATGAAGAGCATGATGGCTCTTATAAACAAAGCTCAATGCCGCGCTACCATGCGCGTGATGTGGCGATTAAACGGGCACAAAGTCATAATGCTAAGGTAATTCTTGGTAGTGCCACACCAGCTTTAGAATCATATGCAAGAGCTGTTAAGGGAGTTTATCATTTATTGAATTTGCCAAATAAAATTGGTAAGCATCAACAAATTCCATACAGAATAATTGATACACAAAAGTCTTTGTATAAAGGTCAATCAAATATTTTAACAAAAGAGTTAATAAAAGCAATTCAGTATCGCCTTGACCACAATCAACAAAGTGTCATCTTATTAAATAGGCGTGGCTATACACCAGTGTTTACTTGTACTGAGTGTCAAAAAGTTAAGATGTGTAAGCATTGCGACTTAGCGATGAGTTATCATAAAGATGACAATATGATGGTTTGTCATGTTTGTGGAATAGTTGAAAAAATGCCTGTATCTTGTAATCATTGTGGAAATAATAAATTTACATATCGAGGTTTTGGTACCCAAAGAGTTGAGGCTGAATTACATCGCTTGTTTGAAGGTATTTCTGTTGTTAGAATGGACGCTGACCAAGTGGGTAAAAAAGGCAGTCATGAAAGATTATTAAATGAATTTGAACGCAAGGGCGATATTTTATTGGGCACCCAAATGATTGCCAAAGGTTTAGACTACCATAGAGTAACTCTGGTTGGTGTTTTAAATGCTGATGCAATGCTGGCTAGAAATAGTTATCGCAGTGTTGAAGATACATTTAATTTAATTACCCAAGTCTCTGGTCGTGGGGGCCGTGGCGATTTACAAAGTGAGCTTATTGTTCAATCCTTTGATGCTAATCACTATGCAATTGTTTTGGCTTGTAAAAATGATTATATTCGCTTTTTCAATCAAGAAATGCAATATCGACATTTAGCAAATTATCCACCGTATTCTTTTTTAATTAAAATTGTTTTAAGTCATCACAATGAAGAGTTGTTGGATGAAAAAACGCGTTTAGTAAAAGATTTACTAAATACTAGTGATATATGGCGAATTCTAGGACCTAGTCCTTTGATTAAATTGAAGAAACAGCATCGTAATCAATTTATTTTAAAAGGTAAAGATTTAGATGCAATGGTAGATGTGCTAAATAAAATTAATATAAAACTTACAAAATTACTTGCAAGTGTGAAAATAGTTATTGATATAAACCCGATGGAGATGGAATAAATGGAAAATACAAAAAAAGCTTATGAAATAATTTTAGCGGTACAAAATGATCATGCTTACTCTAATTTGATGTTACAAAATTTAGATGATAGTTATAATGTAAATTTTATTACCCAGCTAGTTTATGGAACATTGAGAAATTATCGTCTTGTAAGGGCTGGCTGGAGTCAGTTTGTTAAAGATGAGTTAGAAAATCAAATAAGTGTGCTTTTAGACCTTGGTGTTTATATGCTAAATGACATTAAAAATACTCCAGATTATGCCATTGTTAATAATTTGGTAGAAATTAGCAAATCAATAGAGCACTCTAAATACACAAGTTTAACTAATGCGGTTTTAAAACGTTATATCAAAGATGGTCCAAAATCTTTTGATGAAGATAGTTTAGAAGATTTAGCGGTTAAATATAGTCATCCTTTATGGTTAGTGCAAATGTGGAAGGCGCACTATGGATTAGATGTGACAAAAGAGTTATTGAAGTACAATAATACTCAATCAAAACTAACCCTCAGGGTTAATCTAAATAAAACCAGTGTCGAAGCGATTTTAGCTGATCCTTTATTTAGCAAAGTAGCAATGGCACCAGAAGCTGTCATTTATGATGGCAACATTTTTAAAACAGATTACTTTAAAGATGGAAGAATTTCAATTCAAGATAGTGCAAGCCAGCTAGTAGCTCATGTAGTAAATGCTAAGGTTTGTGATAAAGTATTAGATACTTGTAGTGCTCCAGGTACAAAAGCTTTGCACATAGCCTCATTAAGAAATGATCAAGGCAGTGTTGATGCTGTTGAACTCCATGAAAACCGTGCTAAACTTATCTTAGATGACAAAGTACGTTTAAATTTGAATTCTATAAATGTATGGGTCAATGATTCTACTGCACTAAAAACATTTTTAAACGTAGAATCCTATGATAAAGTATTAGTTGATGCTCCATGTTCTGGTTTTGGAGTTATGCGTGGTAAGCCTGAAATTAAAATTTTTACTGAGCCACAAAACATTGATGAACTAGTTCAATTACAAGCTGATATCTTAGATTCAGCAATTGAGATGGTAAAAGTTAATGGTGAACTAATTTATTCAACGTGTACGTTAAATAAAAAGGAAAATGAGCGTCAAATAGAAAGAATCTTAAAATTAAATGATAACTTTGAAATGGTTATGGAAGATTTAATTTTAGGTTATAAAAACAATAGCGATAGCTTTTATATCGCAAAAATAAAAAGGGTGGCTTAAAAGATATGTTAGAAAATAAAAAAGATATATTTGAATACAGTTATGAAGAGTTAGGAGCTTATATAGAAAGTATGGGCATGCGTAAATTTAGAGCGCAGCAGCTTTTTACTTGGTTATATAAAAAACGTGTTAATGGTTTTGATGAAATGAGTGATCTTGCAAAAGATTTTCGTCAACTCTTAGAAGATAATTTCCGCTTTAGTACACTTGAAGTTGCCGATAAACAAGTGGCGAGTGATGGAACGACTAAGTATTTGTTTAGATTAAAAGATGGAAACTTAATTGAAACAGTACTAATGCACAATGAATATGGTAAAAGTGTCTGTGTTACATCGCAAGTTGGCTGTAATATGGGCTGTAAGTTTTGTGCAAGTGGTCTTTTAAAGAAAAAAAGAAACTTAACGACATCAGAAATGGTGAGTCAAGTTTTATATGTTCAAAAAGAGTTGGATAAAGAGGATGAACGGGTTAGAAATATTGTTGTAATGGGTATTGGTGAACCATTTGATAATTATGATAATACAATGAAATTTATGAAAACTATCAACTCAGATCACGGGCTTGAAATTGGTGCTCGTAAAATTACGGTTAGTACTTGTGGAATTGCACCTAAAATTAGAGACTTTGCTAATGAGAATTATCAATTTAACTTGGCAATATCCCTACATGCTCCAAATGATAAGTTAAGATCTCAAATTATGCCAATTAATCAAGCATATCCATTAAAAGACTTACTGTCATCTCTAGATTATTATTCTTCAAAAAGTAATCGCCGCATCACTTTTGAATATATTTTACTAAAAGGCTTAAATGATAGCCAAGAGTGTGCAAATCAGCTTGCGGGTATTGTTAAAAAAAGAAATGCTTACGTTAATTTAATTCCATTTAACTCAGTTGATGAGTCCGGTTTTGAATCAACGAGTGATCGTGAATCACTTAAATTTTATGATATGCTAATGAAGTTAGGGGTAAAGGCGACACTAAGAGCAAAACATGGCGATGATATTGAAGCGGCTTGTGGACAACTTAGAGCCCAAAGTGAGAGGAACTTATAATGAAAATTGCGGGTAGAAGTGACATTGGATTAATTAGAGTTAGTAACCAAGATAATTACTTGATCACAAAAAATAAAAAAGGCGACACACTTGCTATTGTTTGTGATGGAATTGGTGGTGCCAAAGCTGGCGATGTTGCCAGTTTAATGACAACTAAAAACATTGGTGAAAGTTTTGTTGAAATCGATGGTTTTGATGATGTGATGGCTGGCGAAGAGTGGCTTAGAAAAGTTTTGAAACAAACAAATGACAAGATATTTTCTGCCACAGTAATGTCTAAAGATTATGAAGGTATGGGAACAACCTTTGTTGGGGCCATAATTGTTGATAATGAAATTGTCATTGCTAATGTTGGTGATAGTCGGGCTTATGTTTTAGATAATGAGCAATTAAAACAAATCACAGTTGATCATAGTCTAGTTAATCAACTTGTAGCTTCTGGTGAAATCAAGATTGAAGAAGTTGAAACCCACCCGCAAAGAAATATTTTAACAAATGCCTTAGGTGTCATTGGGAATTTAAGAATTGACACTTTTAAAGTTGATAAAGGCGATAAGATTTTACTGTGTACTGATGGCTTATCAGGTTATGTTAAACACGATCTAATTGAAAAGACTTTAAGCAAAAATGATTATTCCCTTGATCAAATGCTAGAAACACTTATTTCATCAGCTAACAAGGTTGGTGGCTATGATAATATTACCGCAATTATTGTGGATATAGGAGGTGTAGTAAATGCGACAAAATGATATTTTGGCTAAACGCTATAAAATCGTCAAGTTAATCGGACAAGGCGGTATGGCCGATGTTTACTTAGCCAATGACGTGCTTTTAGAGCGAGAAGTAGCTATTAAAATTTTAAGAAATGAACTTTCAAGTGATGCAGTTGCGCTATTAAGATTTAAACATGAAGCTGTAGCCGTATCTAAATTATCCCATCCTAATATTATTGAAATATATGATATTGGTGTTCATGATTCAAGACAGTACATTGTTATGGAATATGTTGATGGTAAAACTTTAAAAGAATTAATTAATGAACGTGGTGGCTTATACAAAGAAGAAGCTGTGTATATAATGAAACAGTTGACGAGTGCCATTAGTGAAGCTCATAGAAATGAGATAATTCACCGTGATATTAAACCCCAAAATATTTTATGTAAAAGTGATGGAAGTATAATAATTACTGACTTTGGAATTGCTTTGGCGCAAAATGCTTTGCACTTAACACAAAAAGAGACAGTTATGGGCAGTGTTCACTATTTAGCTCCAGAGTTAGCACGTGGCGAAAAAGCCACTTATCAAAGTGACATTTATGCCCTGGGTATTGTTTTTTATGAATTATTATCTGGTAGTGTGCCATTTAATGGAGAAACTGCGATTCAAATTGCGATGCAGCAAATTAATAAGCCAATGCCAAATATTCGTGAGTTTAATCCATCAATTCCGCAAACAGTTGAAAATGTTATTATAAAATCAACTTTTAAAAACAAGCAACAACGTTATAAAAGTGCAGATAAAATGCTTTTAGACTTAGAGTCAGTTTTTTCTGATCATCGTAAAAATGAAGTAAAAATTATTCCTGATGCACAAATTGCTGCTGATGATAAAACAAAAGTAATTTCTGAAATTCAATCAGTTCAGCCAAGCGCAAACGTAAAACCTAAATTTTTTGACTCAAATAAAAATAAAATCGCTGTTATAGCGATATCTTTGCTTTTACTTTTGGGGATTGTCTGGAGTTTAACTTCAAATGGTAAAATTGAAGAAGTAAGTGTACCAGACATTTTGGGGCTAACATTAGAAGAGGCATCTGAACTTTTAATTTTAGAAGGTTTAACACTAGGTGATGTTGATTATGAATTAGATGATGAGTTAGAAAAAGATCTAGTCATTAAACAGAGTCCACGCTTTAATAGTTTGGTAGAAAAAAATAGTGTTGTAGATTTAATAGTTTCAGAAGGTAAATATTTTGTTATTGAAAATTATGTAGGTAGAAATTATGATGCAGTAAGAATTGAGTTAGAAAATGCCTTAAATATTGCGGTAAGAACAGAATATATTGCAAACAAAGATCTAAGCCCTGGAGAGATTTATTCTCAAAGTATAAATGGGGGCACAAAAATTAATCCAAACAATGCCTTAGATATTAAATTTGTTGTAGTAAAAGCGCAAGAAATCTTAATTCCAAGTAGTATTTATGGTATGGATATTAAATCAGCCCAAAGTCTTTTAGAAGAAATGGGAGCTAAAGTGACTCTGTCGGCAATTACAAGTGGTAGCCCAGAATTTTTAGCCTCACAAATTTTTAATAAAGTTGAACGAACAGAGCCTTCAAGAAATTCAATTTATACGCAAACTGACCATAATTCAATTATTATTTACTACTATGAAGAAGTAGTGAAACCTGATGTTGAAAATCCAGATGATCAAGAGCCAGAAGAAGATCCTGGAGCATAATAAAAGAGAGGAAGCAGTAAATGATTAAAGGTAGAATAATAAGATTAATATCTAATCGTTATCAAATACTTTTAGAGGACAAAATGATTGTTGATGCAATAGCCAGTGGTAAATTACGTTTGAAAATGGCCCCAAAAACAGGTGACATTGTCGAACTTGAGGTTCGTGAAGAAAAATATATGATTACTGATATCATGGACCGTTTTAATGACTTAAGACGTCCAGCTATTTCTAATATTGATCAAATGCTAATTGTTGTTTCAGCTAAAAATCCAGATTTTTCTGTTTCACTAGTTGATCAAATGATGGTTATGTCAAATTATCACAATGTTAAACCAATTTTAATTGTTAGTAAAATTGATTTATTAGATAAAGATGATGAAATTAATATTTTGATCGATAATTATAAAAAAAGTGGATACAAGGTAATCAAAAGTGGAAAAGACCAAGATACAAGTCAAATAGAAGAGTTGGTAGCTAATAAGTTTTCAGTTTTGAGTGGTCAAAGTGGTGTTGGTAAGTCAACACTTTTAAACCGTATTAATCCTGATTTTGAAATTAAAACACAAGAAATAAGCCAAGCCTTGGGTCGTGGTAAGCATACTACGCGCCATGTACAATTTCTACCAGTTGGTAGTGGCTGGGTTGCTGACACTCCAGGTTTTTCAAAAATTGATTTAACGGTTTTAACGATTGAAGACTTAAGAGATAGTATGTTTGAATTTGAGAAGTTTTCACAGCATTGTCGCTTTAGTGATTGCTTCCATATTAATGAGCCAGGCTGTGCTGTTATTAGTGCAGTAGAGGATGCTTCTATACCTAAGGAGCGTTATGAAAACTATGTTAAGTTTTATGAAGAAATTAAAGATGTTAGGAGACTATATTAATGGTAAAAATAGCACCATCAGTTTTGTCATTAGATTTCACTAAATTTAATGAGCAAATAGAAATTTTAAATAATCATGCAGATTGGATTCATTTTGATGTAATGGATGGACATTTTGTTCCAAATCTTTCATATGGACCAAAAATTTTGTCAGAAATAAAAAAAATATCACCACTTTTTTGTGATGTTCATATTATGGTAACAAACCCAAAAGAGAGTGCTCAATGGTTTATTGATGCAGGGGCTGATTTAATTACTTTTCACATTGAAGCGGTAGAAAATATTTTTGAGGCGAAAGAAATAATTAAATACATTAAATCTCAAAATGTCCAGGTTGGTATTTCTATTAAGCCAAACACAACCGTTTTAGAAATTGAACCACTTTTAGCTGATTTGGATTTAGTTTTAGTAATGTCAGTAAATCCTGGTTTTGGTGGTCAAGCATTTATTGAAGAAAGCCTTGATAAAGTAGCAAAATTAAAGTCTTTAAAGAAAGAAAAAAACCATCATTATCTAATTGAGATTGACGGTGGAATTAATGATGAAACAGCCAAATTAGCAATAAGCGCTGGTGTTGATGTTTTAGTTGCTGGATCTTATGTTTTTAATGGAGACATTATTGCTAACATTGATAGCTTAAAATGAAAGTAAACATTTATTTACCCCACAGTTTTGAAGTGTCTTATAAAGCTGATGTAATTGTAGGTGTGGATTATGGAGCATATCTGCTTTCAGAAAAAAAGATTATGATGGATTATGCAATTGGCGATTTTGATTCTGTTAGCCAAGCTGAGTTTGAATTAATAAATAAGTGGAGTAAACAAGTAATTAGGCTAAACGTTGAAAAAGATGAAACTGATAGTGAGGCTGCCATTTTGTTTTTACAAAAAAAAGGCTATCAAGATATTACTTTGATTGGTGATATTGGTAGTCGCAGTGATCATTTCTTAATTAATTATCGATTGGTTGAAAAATATGATGTTAC
>LFRM01042419.1_pt1 | contig 11912 bp, 9 predicted proteins | sample 618341 | NCBI WGS metagenome assembly LFRM01 (sample SAMN03654438, study PRJNA283298) | anaerobic digester metagenome | isolation source: pool of bioreactors CSTR01a, CSTR02a, and CSTR03a thermophilic anaerobic... | place: Denmark: Kgs. Lyngby | collected 2014-05-21
CTACAAGACTGCCGCGTCGTTACACGACTCGCAGAGACAGGGGCGATAGCTAATACAAAAACCCAAACAACCACAGGGGAATTTTGTTCTCGAAGCCCACCTCAATATCATCTGCCGCCACAAAGCCTTTACCGCCCTGCAGCTGTGCACTGGTTTTACTTGCGCCACCCACTTCAAACGCCCAGTCATCATTCACCACAAAGTCACCGCGATCGTGGTAATGCACCTGATGCTTGAGCCCTAACTGCGAAACAAAAAAGCTTTCACGCACCGAGCCCACGTTGCTGGCACCACATAACACTTGAAACAAATTAGGATTATCCAACAACAACTTATCGGGCTTATTGACCGCCCTCATACCCACACCGCCACGTACCACATGAATCAAACTACCGGCATCCATTTGCTGTAAATATTTCTGCAAAGTCGGCCACGACACACCCGCCGCCGCACTTAATTTAGAGACATTCAATTCATAAGGATGAGTGCTACACAGCATGTATAAAATCTTTTTAAGCTTATCCAGCTTAGACGGATCAATACGGTAAATACGGCTTAAATCTGAATCAATGGTTAGATTCACTACCTCCAGCAGTTTAGAAGGATAATCCGCTAAAGATTCTTGATAAAAAGGATAGCAACCATAACGCAGGTATTTAGCAAACTGCTCCAGAGGTCGAAAACATTGCAAAAGTTGCGCGGCAATATCTTCATGTGATGCCAAAACTTCGGCTAAAGAAAAACTAGGCAAGTTTTGCTCAAGCTCTATCTCACAAAACTCACGAAACGACAACACACCCAAGCGATGCACCACCGCTCGTCGCGATAAATCGGCACTGGCATGTTCAATTTGCAGCGCGCTAGAACCGCTGAACAGCAGTTGCAAATCAAACACATCGTAAACAGCTTTAAGTGCTTGCGAAAAATTATCAGCCTTGTGAATTTCATCCACCAATAATAACCGGCCACCACGCGCATAAAACGCCTCAGCCAGATCATACAAGCTCACCCCAACCATTGCAGGGTGGTCACAGGTCACATACAAAACCTGTGTTGCTGCTAAATTAAGCGACTTAGCATACTGCAGCAAAATCGTACTTTTGCCCGCGCCCCGCGCACCTTTAATGCCTAATAAACGAGCGTTAAAGTCCATCTGGTGATAAAGGTACCTTTTATACAAAGGCACATCACGAGCAAGAATTTGTGTAGAAATTTTTTGTAATGTAGCAAAATTTAGAGTGGCCATTGGTCTATTACTAAGTATGATTTAGATTGAATCCACTCTATTGTAAAATACACTTGATAGCAACCCCTGTCATATGGACTGCCACGTCGCTTCACACCCCTGTGTGTCAACCTATAACTCGAATAGCAAGACTTCCTTGAATGCTATAGCTCATGCTTTGTTCCATATATTTTAGTAATCGGCTAGAGTTTGATTGAGTATCGATGTGCCTCATTTCTTGCCGCTTCTGTGCATTGACTTTATGCGCTTCGTATCTTTATTCGGTGATAATGAGCGTCAATAATTTAAGCATCTTAACTATTTGCCTAACGTGACCCACTCTGAAAACCGCTGAGACAACTTCACCCGGTCAAACTCTTCGCGTGCTAACTCTTGAGCGCGCACACCCATATTTTTCAGTTCTTCACGGTTATCTGCAGCTTTTTCCAGGGCATCTGCAAAACACTCGGGCGATTCAGGAGGTACAGAAAACCCACACTTCTTTTCTTCAATCATCTCAGCCAGCCAGCCTGGGTAGTTATTCAGTACAGGCAAGCCAGCGGCAATATAATCAAAAAATTTATTCGGAGATGTTCCATAATAAAAAGCTGGGATATTGGCTAAGATTTGTAAACCTAAATCAGCGCTTGCCATCAAACCAGCCAGCTTATCTTTATTGACTGGATCATGAAAAACCACATTATTAAGCTCTAGTTTCTGTGTCTGTAACTGAAGATCTTTCTTCTTCATACCATCGCCGACTAAAACCAATTTGATATCGTCACGCTGACGTTTTTTTAATTCTGTGGCTACCGCAATAACAGCATCCAAGCCATTAGCTAAACCATGGGTGCCAGTGAAAATCGCCATAAAATCAGACTCAGCAACCTGTTCTGGTCGCCAAGACTCATGCTCACCAGCAAAAATATTTAAATCACACCCATTAGGAATTAACGCCACTTTTTTAGGGGCAACACCGCGCTTAATAATCCCCTGAACAATGCCCGGAGAAAGACCAATAAGGCGATCAGCAGAACGGTAAGAAGCCCACTCCAACATTGACATTAGCGACAGAATGACAGGGTTTTTAATCACACCCATCGCCTTAGGCAACTCTGGCCATAAGTCACGCACTTCAAACACAAAAGGTTTACGCTTGAGCCACTTCGCGGCAATGCCCGGTATACCTGCAGTCAGCGGAGTTGTCGTGGCAAAAACAACATCATATTTTTCGGTTAAAGCAACTTTTATCGACTTAAAAGCAAAACTGAAAAATACCTTCACTCGCTGTAGAAATGACATGCTATTTGAGTACGGCAATTCAAACTCAATAATCTCAATACCATCCACCACACCACGGCGTGCACCTTTAACAAAAGGCTGAGCTAAACCTGTTTGTCCTGCACCAAAAGAGCCACAAACCATAGTCACCTGATGACCGTTGTTAATAAGTGCCTGCGCCATTGCGTAAGAACGAATGCCCGCAGATCCTTTTGGTGTAGAAAAGTGTTGATGGAAATAAAGTATCTTCATAAAGCCCAGCAATAATCGGTAGTAATAGAGCCCAGCTGATGAACTTCAACTTCCAAGACCGGCGTATGTGTTTTCTGTAGATAATAGCGAGACTCCCAGCCCTGAATAAGCTCAAAACGGACAATAGGCATAGCGGCGCTAATCGCTAATCGGTGCTCACCATTGGTAATACTGTGGCCCTCTACGCGCCATTCCCCAGGTGCCAAGCGCCAACGCAAAACAGCTTTTTCCTTAAATCCACTGATACTATCTTGTACCTGTAGCTCAGTGCTGCTTAGGGAAATATGGCGCATATGGGTTGCACCCTGCCAATCTGTATAAGAAGCACCAACTTGTGTGCATTCCTCGCTATAAGCAATAGGCTTTAAATCGTTGGTTTTCAGCCAAGCACCAAATAAAAAGCGACTGATGCGTGGCATTTGATCTCGGGCATCGAACTCAATCGTATTATGGCTTGTTGTACCCGGAAAATAGTTTTGCAATTCAGGCGCGGTGTTATAGCTGTACGAGCCGGCATCACGTAATAGATTCTCCCCTTCAAGCCATAAATCTACATGCAATGCATCTGTTTGAACTGGACGAAAACGAAAACGTGGATAACGCAACATGGCCATCGCTTTATCACGACGTAGTACAGCAAAACCACCGTCATCAAAAAGCTTTGTGCCGGCTGCTGCAGCCACATTTTCGGGTAACTCTAGCCCAAGCCACAGTACTGGCAAGTTAAACTCGCCCTCTTGCGCATACGCACGCTGTTTAGCAAACAGCACCATTGCCAGCTGTACTGTTGGGCGGTAATCGCGGTAATCCGTATCAGTAAGCGGTAACAGCCGAGCGCCATCATTAGCACCCAGATTAGGGGCATCGCCGGTTTCCGGACTGACAAAATGAAAGAGCCAGTCAGTAGCTGCTAACGACCGCTGGTAAAACATTTTTGAAAAAACTGGCAGGTCTAAATAACGACGCCAAACCTCTACCATGCAGAACGTATCTAACATCACACGGTGATAATTTAACGAGTACTGACTAAAAGAACCTTGTAAACCTACTAAGCGCTGCGCACGATTCTCAAGCCACTTCTGACCAAGTTGCTGCCATTTACGGCCTATAGACTTGCCTTGCTGCAGCAACCAACTGCCTCCAATATAAAGCGCCGCAGCCTCGGAGGTTCCATGATTATTATCTTGGGCAATAGCGTATTTAATGGTTGGCTCAATACGCTGCAAGTGTAACTCGATCGCTTCCAGTAACGCTGGAAGCGGCTTATTAGCTTGTCCTAAAATTAATGCGGCCATGGCTAAATGCATCACACGGATTGATGCTTCTTGTCCGCACTTCCAGTTTGGCCCGTAATACGGTGGATTTTTCTGCAGCCAATCTTCAAGCCAAAGATTCAGCTGATTCAATGCTGCTTCACTACCGGTAGCGGCTTCCTGTGCAAAGCTTAAAACCCAGTCAAAACGCGACGCTTCCCAAATAACCTTAATATCGCCTACTGCTGGATCAAAGTCTGGAATCAGCCACCAAGGTCTGTCTGGTTTTTTAACTGCAATATTATTTAACGGGTTAAACGCCCAGTTAGGAGGTAAACCGGACAACTCAATAGGATGAGCACCAAAATACTTGGCCTGCTCTTTCCATAACCCTGTAACAGGCAAGTCAACAGCAAAACTCGGCTTAGAAAACAAAGCACCGACAGGTGTTGCCGCTGTTAAACGCCTGACTGGATTCAGCCCAAACTTAACACCCAGTCGATAACTTAAGGCACGGTACAAGTTAGGCAATCCCAACGATAACGCAGTCGTAGCTTTTATTTTAAATGACATTGCCGTTTATAACCTGCTGTAAAAACTACTGTGCTTTCAAAAACTCTAAAATACGCTTACACGCATGACCATCACCATACGGGTTATGTGCTTGCGACATTTTCCGGTATAGCACTTTATCGTCTAACAGTTCCTGCACCGCATCACGAATCAAGTTTGCATCAGTACCTAGCAAACGTACTGTGCCTGCTTCTACGGCTTCAGGCCTTTCTGTGGTATCGCGCATAACCAAAACCGGCTTACCTAAGCCCGGTGCTTCTTCTTGTACGCCACCGCTATCGGTTAACACAAGGTAGGAATGCTGCATTAAATGCACAAACGGCTCGTAACCCAGCGGCTGGATCAGGTGCACATTGCTGACTTCACCCAGTAAGCGCTTGACTGGCTCTTGCACATTCGGGTTTAGGTGCACAGGGTAAATAAAGTGCGTTTCAGGATTAGCTACTGCCAGATCACGCAAAGCAGAGCAAATATTTTCAAAACCTTCACCGAAATTCTCACGACGATGACCAGTGACCAAAACATAGCGTTGCTCAGCCACATCAATAGCCAAACCTGCAGCCTTTAAAGTATCGGTAATACGGGTACGCAAAGCAGAAGATTCAGCGATTTTTTGCACCACCAACTGTAAGGCATCAACCACCGTATTACCTGTAACGGTTATGTATTCGGCAGAGACTTTTTCATCTAACAAGGCATCCTTGTTGCGCTCTGTCGGTGAGAAGTGCCAGTGCGCTAATCGACCAGTCAGCACACGGTTGGCTTCTTCAGGCCACGGCGAGTACATATCGCCAGTACGCAAACCTGCTTCGACATGACCTACAGGTATTTGCTGATAGAACGCCGCTAAAGTGGCAGCAAAAGTCGTAGCCGTATCGCCATGCACCAAAACGAGATCAGGTTTAAATTCAGCAAACACTTCACGCAAACCTAACAACACTTTGCTAGTGATATCGTACAAATCTTGTCCTGGCTTCATTAAGTTAAGGTCAAAATCAGGTGTAATCTCAAACAACTCAAGCACTTGATCCAGCATTTCTCGGTGCTGGGCCGTCACCGCCACTTTAGCCTCAAAAAAGGTATCCGCAGCTAACGCTTTTACTAAAGGCGCCATCTTAATAGCTTCGGGACGGGTACCAAAAACAGACAACACCTTCATTGCGTTACTCCACAAAAATCTAATACGTGTTGGCTAGCAGTAAACTCTAAGTTTTTAAACGCACTGTGTGCCACTAAAAACACGATGATATCTGCGCCTTCAACCGCTTCGCTTACGTCGGTAAGCTTATAAACTGAATGTTCTTCTACATTTGGCTCAACAATAAAATAGCTTTCGTCGTTGGCCTCTTGCAGAACACGTTGGGTAATATACACCGCCGGTGATTGACGTAAGTCGTCAATATTCGGCTTGAAAGCCAAGCCCATTAACGCCACGGTAGGAGCTTTGCCTTCTTTGAGTTTAAAAGCTTCAATAGCTTGGCGAACCTGAGCAGCACACCAAAAGGCTTTGTAGTTATTAATCTCACGTGCTTTACCGATAATCTGAGACTCCATAGGGAATTCAGACGTAATAAAGTAAGGGTCTACGGCTATGCAATGCCCACCCACGCCACTGCCGGGTTGTAAAATGTTTACCCGCGGGTGTTTATTGGCAAGCTTGATGAGCTCCCACACATTAATGTTTGCTTTTGCACAGATAATAGAAAGCTCGTTAGCAAAGGCAATTTGCACATCACGAGAAGAGTTTTCTACCAGTTTGCACATTTCTGCTGTGCGGGCGTTGGTTTTGTGCGGTTCGCCTTTAACAAACTGTGAATAAAAACTGCAAGCCTTTTCAGTAGAAGCTTCGTCCACACCACCAATTACACGGTCGTTATGCACTAACTCATACATGACATTACCGGGCAACACACGCTCGGGGCAGTAAGCAATGTGCAATTTGCCTTTCAGTTCGGGGCGGTTAGCGTAAATAAATTCTTGCATGCGCTCGGTGGTGCCCACCGGCGAGGTGGATTCGATAATGTATAAATCACCCTCTTTAAGTAGGGGCAGAATACCTTCGGTGGCGGCTTGAATATAAGAGGTATCTGGCTCGTGGCTGCCACCTTTAAATGGCGTTGGCACTACGATTAAATAGACATCTGCAGCTGTTGGCGTAGTAGCGGCTTTTAAAAAACCACTCGATACCGCACTGGCTACAGCCTTATCGAGGTCTGGCTCTACAATGTGGATTTTTCCCGCATTGATGGTATCGACTACGTGTTGCGAAATGTCTACACCATGAACAAATATACCATGGGAAGCTATAAGGGCAGAGGTAGGTAAGCCAATGTAGCCAAGGCCTAGCGTACAAACTTTAGGTTGCATAAATGAAGCACCTTATTAAAAACTATTGATTGCGAAGTATCTCTGTAGCCTCAATGGTTACACGAGCGACTTCAAAGATTTCCTCTGCTGAAATAGGCGTGTTAGTACCATTCTCAATAGCTGATAAAAAGGCAGCAGCACAGGCATTTTGACCTTTATCTTGCTTCCAAAGATTCATCTTTTTAAAACTCGGCCAGCCATAACCTTTAAGCTTACGGAAATTATCGAGCTGTAAAACTCGACCAGCAGCAAACACTTCCACACGCTCTTTTGGAAAACTTGCAGCGCCATTGGTGAGATAAAAAATGGTACCGAAAGAACCATCAGCAAAACCGAATGTGATAGCAGCCTTATCTTCAGTAATTGCTCCATCGCCGGTATCACCCATGCGACGGGCTTGAACGGAAACAATTTCAGATCCTGCTAAAAAGCGCATTAAGTCTATAAAGTGACACGCCTCACCAATAATACGGCCGCCACCTACTGTATTATCTTGTGTCCAATGATCGGCAGGAATAGCACCTGCATTCATAGTCATAATAAAAGACTTAGGCTCGTTGACTGCCTCTAGCAAGGATTTCATCTTTTGCACCTGTGGTGCGAAACGGCGATTAAAGCCCACCATCAGATGCGCACCGCCCTTAGCCTGAGCGTGCTGATACGCCTCTTCAACCTGTTGTAACTCTTCAAGGGTGATAGCTAAAGGTTTTTCAACAAACACATTTTTACCGGCTTGCAATGCAGCCGTTACAAAGTGGGCGTGGGTATTATGCTGTGTGACTACAGCAAGGGTGTTAATAGCCGAGTTATCTATCATGCCTTGGGTGTCTGTAGTGGCATCGGAAAAACCGGCTTTGTCACCATGCACTACACCATTAATACCGCCCGAGGTGGCAATGGTGTGCAGCTGTGCGCCGCCCGCTTTAAAAGCAGGTATTAGTACCCGAGAGGCATAGTTACCCGCTCCCACAAAACCCACCACAGGCTTTTGTGAATTGAACACGGTCGTTTTATGCAAAGAAACCGTTTCAAGGTGTCTTGAATCCGGCTCGCTTGAGTACTTAAGTAAAATACCCAACGCGGTTTTATCCGTGGTTAGCAGATCATAAGCTTTGGGTGCGTCTTCAAACTCAAAGCGATGGGTAATCAGCGGTTTAACATCTACTTGGCCACTAGCCATCATATCTAACACGGCTTCAAAGTTGCGCTGCTCAGTCCAGCGCACAAAACCTACTGGATAATCTTGGCCTTGCTCTTCATAAAGCGGGTCGTAACGGCCTGGGCCATAGGAGCAGGACACTTGAAAGGTTAACTCTTTTTCATAAAAGTCTGCACGGTTAAGATCTAAACCTGTAACACCTACTAAAACAATACGGCCACGCTTGCGACTCATACGTGCCGCTTGCGTGACTGGTGAACTTTCTTTAGTGGAAGCGGTAATGATTACACCATCAACCCCAACTCCACGACTGAAAGCCTTACCTGTCGCAATAGGGTCTTCGCCTTTACCAGGGTTACAAGTTTCAGCACCAAACTCTTTAGCTAAGGCTAATTTGGCATCATCAAAATCAATCGCCAACACACGACAACCATGAGCGCGCAGCAGCTGCACCGTCAGTAAGCCAATTAGTCCAACGCCTGTTACTACAAAAGCTTCACCTAACGTGGGCTGAGCTAAACGCACGCCTTGCAAACCTATACTGGCCGCCACCACAAAAGCCGCTTCTTCATCACTGACTTCATCAGGGATTTTTGCACAAAGGTTTTTACCTACGCGAACCACATCGGCATGAGGTCCGTTAGATGCAACTCGATCACCGACTTTAAAAGTCTCGGCCCCCTTGCCCACCTCGGTAACAACACCCACATTGCAATAGCCAAGGGGTAGAGGTTGAGCAAGTTTTGAGCGCACCGCATCAACTGTAGTCATCAGTCCATCGGTCTGAACCTTCTCAAGAACCATTTTTACTTTGTCTGGTTGGGCGCGTGCTTTATCAAGCATATTCGCTCGACCAAAATCCACTAACATGCGCTCAGTACCCGCAGAGATTAAAGAGACTGTGGTGTTAATAAGCAAGTGATTGGCTTTACTTGAGGGTGACGGCGCTTCGGTAACGGTGGTGCCGCCTTTGGACATATCTTGGAGGATTTGTTTCATTAGTTATTCCCTGACTAGCGTTTTATCGATTTTTCAGCACCAAGTAACTTTAAAAATTTAGCGCCAAAATTAAATAACCATTCTTGGTTTTTATAATGCCAGTAGAACTTCTTAGGCATCTCAAAATAAGTACGTAGTTCTGTGGGCGATATACCTAGTTTCTCAGCGATCGCATTAAACTCTACTTCAATAGTTTCTGGGTTGTAAGCAGGCTTCTTCATTTCTTCTAAAGCTTCTTCTCGTGTCATTTGCTCAGTAAGGATCAAGCTAGAAAACTGAACACGACGAGTATCAAAACCAAAACGCTCTGCCAACCAATAAGCCTCAAAAAACTTTGTAAATTGTGACTCAAAGTGCTTTTGCGGGTAAGGCGTCCAATCATATTCTTTCTTTAATAAAGCCAAGGCTTCTTCTTTATGGTAAGGAATTAAGTCTAAAGGCTTTACAACTTGAATTTTTTTAATATAGCGAAGATATATTTTATGTTTGAAAATAGAGCTAAAAGGATAGGTTTTCATTTTTACTGTACCAAACTGGCGCATAATATCCTTTAGTTGCGCCATATCTGTACCGTAATATAAAAACTCCATTGGGTTACGCACACATTCCGTAGAAATATTACCACCATTCAAAATATATTTAATATTATTTTTATAGGCATAATTATAAAGAGTGCCAATAAATGAATGATCTTGTGGAATATCAATATGAGGTACACCTGACTTAAAGAAAGCGAGCTGAAAATCTTTCATCTCTTCCCAGTTAATAGTCTGAGTGTGCAATTTAACACCTAACTTATCGACCATAACACGAATATTATTTTCAGCTAACTCAGTATTCCAGCCACCATCAACATGAAAAACTAAAGGACGTAAACCAAGCTCTTTAATGGCATAGTGCAGCATATAAGAACTATCGACACCACCACTCATGCCTAAAATACAATCAAAATCGCGACCTTTACCATCTTCTTTAATTTTTGCGACCAAATCGTCTAGCTTACGCTTGCCACGCTCATCAGTATGCCAATTAGGCTTAACATTAGTATAAAAATCATTGCAGTGGTCGCATACTCCTTTGTCATCGAAAGTTATTCGAGAGTCGGAAGTGTCCATAACACAGTTAGTGCAGATTTGATACTTTCTCATGAGGCCTCTAATAGGGTTATTTGAGCAAAAATAGCGCAAGGTTTTTATAATTCAATAGTTCTTTAGCAATAGAAAAGGATTGATTCTGCATTGCATGCAGCTCATTAGCATTCAATTGCTCTACTTGCTTAAGGATATTTTCAAGGTTACTTTCTTGATTAATAAGCCAGCCGTTATCTTTAATATAAGGTTGATGGCTAAGCACATCATCTAGTATCACCGCACAACGAGCACCTAAACTTGCTTGCATGGTTGCAGATTGAGTTCCTGGTTGTAAATACACATCACTTGCGCACAACAGCCTCTCTAAATCACTCGCTGCTTGCCAACCTAAAAAATAGATTCGCGAGTCATTGTTAATCAACCTCAAGCAATCCTTTTCAACTTCCTCTGACAAAGTCCCTGCTATAAAAAACTTTAGCTTATCTGATTTAATTCTAGAAAAAGCCTCTAGACTGGATAATAACTTTTTTCTTAAAGTCTGCTTACCTGTTTGGATAATTAAAATTTCATTACTCCGGATAGAGTATCTCTCTCTTATTTCTTCTCTATTAGAGAGATATATCTCATCATCGTAAACTTTAGCTCCCAAAGGATAAAAAATCAGTTTACCTTTTGGCACCCCATACATTTCATTAACAAACTCAATGGTATCTAAAGACACACATAAAACTAAATCTAGACTTTTTTCTACAGAATTAATTATTGGTTTATAAAAAAGCTTATGTAATAGCTTTGCTATAAAGCTGCTAGCACTATTATTATGATCTTCATGGCTATCTACCCACAGCCTCACATTGGGATTAGCTTTTTTATAGCGGCAAACAGTACGCAGCTCCCAGCCGCACAAACCATGAAACATTAAAACATCTGGTGAGAATTTAGCAATTTCTTCATAGACTCCTGAATGCATACGAAGTTTAGTCATTAGTTTGTGCGGCAAAAAACGGCGGTAGGGAAGACGTATGACTTCAGCTCCATCAGAGCCTAAATACTTGGCAGGCTTCACGTAAGCAAGCTTACCGCCAATATAGTTTTCGGTAGATGCCAATACCTTCACTTCGTGTCCTGCTTGTACATGCTCTCTTACTAGCATATTCTCTTGGTAGTTAAACCCATCAATATAAAAACAAGAAAGACACACATGCATTATTCGCATAGCTTTTCAACCTCATCTAAAAACTTTATAGGGTTAGATATTAAATGCCCTAGCTTTTGAAGTTGACTGTCAGAAAGCTCCCACCATTTACATGCCAGCATCCTAGTTATTATCTCAGGCTCGAATCTCATTTTTACAACTTTGCCAGGATTACCACAAAAAAAGCTATAAGCAGGTACATCTTTTGTAACTACTGTTCCCATTCCGACAACTGAACCATGACCAACAGTAACGCCAGACTTTACAAAAGCACCTTCCCCAATCCAAACATCACTACCAATAACAGTTTTAGGTATATTGTGATAGTCATGCTTAGCAAGCTTGGTTTTAACACTGTCTTTATGCGACAAAAAAACTGGGCTAGTTGAAACAAATTCAACAGGATGTGTTGAACCCCCAACTTTTACGTTACTTGCAATTGAGGTAAATGAACCTACCTCACAATTATTAAAAAGGCAGTCATAACCACAAAAACTATGTTTATCAAAAGAACTAT
>LFRM01280392.1_pt1 | contig 11912 bp, 9 predicted proteins | sample 618341 | NCBI WGS metagenome assembly LFRM01 (sample SAMN03654438, study PRJNA283298) | anaerobic digester metagenome | isolation source: pool of bioreactors CSTR01a, CSTR02a, and CSTR03a thermophilic anaerobic... | place: Denmark: Kgs. Lyngby | collected 2014-05-21
TGACCAATTGTCCCTATGTTTACGTGGGGTTTCGTCCTCTCAAATTTTTGCTTCGCCATTTTTTCCCCTCCTAAATATGAGTACTGAAAATTAATTTAAGGTTAGCCAATCCGGCTCAAAACAGCGATTTACAGCTTTTTCGTGTACACCGGATATATTCTATAGCATTTTCCCCAGCATGTCAAATATATGCAGAAATTTCAGTAAACAGAGAAAAACTTGCAAAATACGTTGGGGGAAGCAGTTTTCAGCTGAACCTACCTATACCCGTAACCTCCTTGCTAAGAGGGGGACATCCAGAGGCCGGAGGTTAACCCGTCCATTAATTCCCAGGCTTAAGCCGCAAACATTCCGGCGCACTTTTTGTAAAACGAAAGGGGTCCCACAGGGAAAGTACCCTTTCCCTCCTTGAAACCTGGAGGTCACTGGCAAAACATATTTTCTGGTGTGGCAGGCTCTCCTGCATGGAAGCAGCAAGGCAGTGCACCTCATCAATCTTTTTTCCGGAAAACAACCTGTCTTCCCAGAGACTGCCCTGGGTTAACCTGAGGGGTTTTAGATTCCCGGCGATAACCCTGACCTCAAACAGCGGGGAGTTTATTGCTGCACTGGCGGCAATGCTCTCAACCAAACCGGAGCCAAAAATGGAAACAGGACTTAAAAAGGACCTTTTTATACTTGAAGTATGCCCATTTTCTTCAATAAATTCAACACAGAGAGACTGCAATCCCTGGTTCTGAGAAGATAATTTTTGGGCCATGGCAGAAAACATTTCCGAAAGAATGGATTTTAAACCTTCCTTATTAATAGTCCCTTCCAACGTCCTTTTTACCTGTAAACTGTCCGGGGGATATTTGGGCAGGACGGGACGGTTGTCAATTCCCCTGCTGTAATTGTAAACTGCGCGCCCCTCTCTCTCCCCTAACTGCAGGCAGAGTTCCTCTTTTGATATACCGGCTACTTCCCCTACCCTGTGCAGTCCCAGAATTTTAAGGTGCTCAATCACATTTACATCAAGGGGCCACAAGCAGTCCACAGGCAGCGGGGCAAGAAAAGCTGCTTCCTCATCCCCCTTCAGGCAGACTGATTTTCCTGCAGGCAACAGCATACAGGCCGCCCTGGCTGTAAGTTTTGAACCTGCCACAGCATATTTTCCCCTCTTGAGTATTTTGGAAGCAGCAAGCCTCTCCACACCGGCGGCATCCAGTCCTAAAAAAATACCTTCCTCTTTAAAGGGCTCAACCTGGGGCGTCAGGGATGCACAAAAGGGCAGAATTTCCTCCGGTTTGTCAGCTGCAATGTAGGCAACAGGCATAACAATCACCCAAACATATGTTCTCCGTAAAGTTATTATACCCGTATACCCATTGAACCGCCATGGTAAAATTTTAGCAAATAAGTGGCATTAACGTTGAACCTTCCTTTAACAACCTCCGCTATTTTCCATCTTGTTACTCTTGAGTTTTAGACCGTTACTGGTTAAACTAGAAATTACAGAACATATGTTTGGTATATTTGTTTGGAGGCACTTTATGGTTAAGCTGAGAGACTGTGCAATCAGGGTAAAAACAAATACTTCCCAGACTCCTCTTTCTTTTCGCTGGAACAATACCTGGTTTCCGGTGGAGAATATCCTTGACTGCTGGGAGGATACGGGCTGCTGGTGGGAAGGGGAAACTGAAAAGACATTTTTCAGGGTAGCCAGCAGGAAACAAATCTTTGAGCTGTACAGGGAAAAAAACACTTCAAAATGGCACCTCTACAGCGTTTATGACTGATAACAATACCCGGGACCGGCGCTAGCATTCACCTTGAGACGGCCGCTTCCAGGCGGAGCCCGGAACTCTGTATCCCCGCCCGGGCAATATATTCATCTTACCGCCTGACCTTATCCATAGAGGGTATATTCCGCCAAACGCTGCGCCCCCGGAGACAGGGATAAAAGCCATTGGAAACATCGAGCAGCGGAAAGAATCGCATTCCGGCGCATAGTGTCCGGTCCAAATCGGGAACAGCACAAAGTACCCCTGATTCAAGTCCATGAAACAGCCAAAACGGCGCATATCACCTTGAAAGCTTTGGAACATTACAGGCCGTGCCTGGCTGCCGTGGCAAATGCTTCACCGGTAACATTAACAACTGTTATTGACGGAGGGAAACAGTGAAATTCGTACACCTACACGTCCATTCCCCCTTTTCCTTCCTGGATGGGGCTTCCAAAACAGAACAGCTGTTGAAAACTGCTGCCTGTTTCGACATGCCTGCAATGGCCGTCACAGACCACAACAATTTATGTGCAGCTGTAGAATTCAACCGCCTGGCAAAAGCATACGGGATCAAGCCTATAACCGGAGCGGAAATAACCCTGGAAAACGGCCACCACCTTGTGCTGCTGGCAAAGAACCCCGCAGGGTACAGGAATCTGTGCCGCATCCTGACAGAGAGCCACCTGGGCAGCCCCCGGCTCGAACCAAAAACTTCTATTAATATCCTGGAAAAATACAGTTCTGACCTGTTTGTCCTTTCAGGCTGCCGCAGGGGAAAAATACCCTATTTGATTCTTACCGAACACTACCGGCAGGCACTGGAATCGGCCCAGAGATATATTTCTGTTTTTGGCCGGGATAATTTTTACCTGGAACTGCAGGGGGAAAAACTCCCCGGCAGCCGCCGCCTGAACAGCTCTCTCTTTGAGCTTTCCGAAAAATTAGGGATAAAATGCGTCATTACAAACAATGTCCACTACGCACGTAAAGAAATTTTTCCTGTCCACGACATCCTCACCTGTGTCAGGACAAACACTAAGCTTGAGGAGGTCCACCCGGAAAGGCGGCTGAATGCAGAAAATTACCTCAAGTCTCCCGGCGAGATGGCAGAAATCAGCCGCAGGTACCCGGAGGCAGTGGAAAATACTTTAAGGATAGCAGAAGCCTGCAGCCCTGCTTTTGAAAAAAGCACACACTTATTCCCCCGTTTTGCTGTCCCCGGGGGAGAAAACCCGGCATCCCTTTTGAGAAAGCTCACATACCGGGGGGCCAGGGCCAAATATGGTTCCCCCCTGGACAGCAGGGTAATCTCACGGCTGGAACACGAACTGAAGATAATCACCGAGCTTGGCTACGCTGACTATTTCCTCATGGTCTGGGATATTGGAAGATATGCCCGCGGGAACAAAATCCGTTTTGCCGGCAGGGGCTCTGCCGCGGATTCCGCCGTAGCCTACTGCCTTAACATAACTGAAGTTGACTCCATAGCCAGGGGGCTCCTTTTTGAACGCTTTTTAAGTCCTGAGAGGGCACAATGCCCCGACATTGACCTGGACATAGACTCCCGCTTCCGGGACAGGGTAGCTGCTTATGTAGAAAATAAATACGGGGCTGAATACACTGCCCATGTATGCACCTACAACACTTTCAAGGCCCGTTCGGCATGGTGGGACCTGGGCAAGGCACTGGGCTTTCCCCTTGAAGAGCTGGACAGCATCGGCAAAATCCTGCCCCATGTCCATGCGGACTATATCCGCCAGGCAGCTGAAAGCCTGCCTGAGCTTAGAAAAAGCCCTGTACTCTCTCCCCGCTACAGCCAGCTCCTGGATTTATGTGAGCAGGTTGCTGGTTTCCCCCGGTTCATCGGCACCCACCTGGGAGGAATGGTGGTCAGCAGCAAACCCCTGGCAGATATAGCCCCCTTGCAGCCTGCCGCCAAAGGGGTAACCATCATCCAGCTGGACAAAGAATTCGTGGAAGATGCAGGCTTGATCAAGCTGGACCTGATTTCTTTAAGGACCATGTCTGCCATCGAAGATACGGTACAGGATATAAAAAACAGTCACCCTGACTTTGACTATGACAAGATACCCCTGAATGACAAAAGCACCTATGAACTGCTGGGGAGCGGGGAGACATACGGCGTATTCCAGCTGGAAAGCCCTGCCCAGCGGGCCCTCCAGGCAAAGCTGGGGGCTTCCACCATAGAAGACGTAATAGCCAGTGTGGCCCTGATACGTCCCGGCCCCCTGAAAGGCAATATGGTTGAGCCTTACCTGGCAAGGAGGCACGGAAGGGAACCGGTTACCTACCTGCACCCGAAACTTAAGCCTATTTTGGAAAAGACATACGGGGTAGTGCTGTTTCAGGAACAGGTCATTGAGATTGCCACAGCTGTAGCCGGTTTTTCCCCGGGGGAGGCAGACCGCCTGCGCCGGGTTATGACTCATGCCCGTTCCCAGCAGGAAATGGAAGCTATCGGCAGGGAATTTATTGCCAAAGCAGAAAGGCAGGGCACCGATCCGGAAACAGCCCGGACCATTTACTCCTATATCCAGGGCTATGCCAGCTACGGTTTTTGCGAAGCCCATGCCGCCGCCTTTGGGACAACAGCCTATAAAACTGCATACCTCCTGGCCCATTACCCGGCCCAGTATATTGCTGCTCTCCTCTCCCACCAGCCAATGGGGTATTATCCACCAAACACCCTCTGCCAGGTGGCCAGGTTCCGGGGTATTTCAATACTCCTGCCCGATATAAACAAGAGCAGTGCCCGTTTTAAGGCTGCCGGGGACAGCATCCGTATATCCCTCAAGCAGGTCCATGGAATGTCACGGGATACAATAGCCGCAATTCTTGCCGCCCGCTCCCGGGGGCCTTTCCTTTCACTCCGGGATTTCTGCGACAGAGTGCGGATAGAAAAGGATATCCTGAGCAATCTCATCCTCTGCGGTGCCTTTGACAGCCTGAACAAAAACCGCAGGCAATTGATATGGCAGGCAGCGGGACAGCTAAAGAAGGAAAGGTGGGCAGGCAGGCAAAACTGTGGACATAAACCGGAATACGCCCTGGCATTTGCACCTGAAAACACGCCCCGGCACCGGACAGAATATGCAGCCTATTCCGGAGTACCTGATTTTACCCCGGAAGAAAAGCGGAAATATGAGTACAGAATTCTGGGGATAGATGTACATGGGCATTTTATGGCTCAGTGGAGGAGCTATTTAAAAGGTAAAGGAATTTTAAGCAGCGCTGAAATCAAAGAAAAGGCCGACGGCGCCGCAGCAGTTGCAGCAGGGACGATACTGCGCCCCCACAGGCCACCTACCCGGAGCGGCAAAACAGTGGTATTTTTTTCACTGGAGGACGAATATGGTATTGTTGATGTGACTGTCTTTGAAAACATCTACCAGCGTTACGGCCACCTGATATTTCGCAGCCCAGGCTGCCCCCTGGTAGTCAAAGGAAAGATTAAGCGTGAAGGAAGAAATGTAAGTATTACAGCCTCCCATATTGAACCCCTGCAGGGTTAATCTGCAGGGGTTAACGCTCTACAATCCCTTTACCATACAATTGTTGTTTTTTCATTTTCATCACCCTTTTCATATATTCGGTTAGAATTAATTCCCTGGAAACCCATATTATTAATTACCTAGCAATTTAATCAATGTAAAAAGGTAATCCTGCTGGTTTATAGAAGGGATTGACTTTTTATAGAAGGGATTGACATCAATAGAGAGAAGTTTTTATCTCAGTTCGAGAAAAATCTCACTGAGATAGCCTTAAGGCGGAAGCACACGGTTTAGGCAATGTATTTTGTCATGCAAGCACAACCCCAAAGAGTTGCGCAAATACGCCAAAACGTATTTGAATGTCTCCCGTAAACAGTTCAGGCCGGTAAAGGAGGTACACCGAAATGGCTTCCCCACACACACCCATTATCACCTGCAGAAATATTTCAAAAATCTATTTGATGGGTGAAGTTGAGGTGACTGCCCTCAGAGATGTAAGCCTTGATATATTTGAGGGTGAGCTGGTAGTCATTCTCGGTCCCAGCGGCTCAGGCAAGAGTACCCTCCTTAATATTGTGGGAGGAATGGACACCCCCACAAAAGGAGAGCTGTTTTACCGGGACAAACCCCTTCACCTGGCTGACCAAAATGAACTTACCTATTACCGCAGAAATGCCGTAGGATTTGTCTTCCAGTTCTACAACCTGATGCCCAATTTAACGGCTTATGAAAATATCAGCCTCTCCGTGCAAATTGCAGAGTCTCCCCTGTCCGTTGAGGAGACCCTGGAAAAGGTGGGGCTTTCACAGAGGGCAGACCACTTCCCTTCCCAGCTTTCCGGTGGTGAACAGCAGCGGATAGCCCTGGCCAGGGCAGTGGCCAAAAACCCCGACCTGCTGCTCTGCGATGAACCCACAGGAGCCCTTGACCTGCAGACAGGAATTCAGGTTTTGAAGCTCCTGCGTGATTTTTGCGAATCTTATGGGAAAACAGTCCTCATTATCACTCACAACTCGGAAATTGCCAAAATGGCAGACAGGATTTTTTACCTCCGGGACGGCCGGTTAAGCCGGATAGAAACCAACGAAAACCCTGTTCCACCGGAGAGGGTGACCTGGTAATGCTACGCCGAAAAGTACTCCGGGACATGAAAGAAAATAAGGGGGCCTATGCCGCCTGTATGGTGGTCATAATTATCGGGCTGACTATATTTACTTCCTTTTCGGTTGTCATTGACAATCTAACCCTTGCCCAAAAGAACTTCTACCGGGACCAAAATTTTGCCAACGGTTTCGCTGAAGTAAGATTGATGCCCTACCGGGAAGTTGAAAAGCTGAAGCAAATTCCGGGAATCAAAGATATCCAGGGCAGGATGGTAGAGGATGTGCGTGTTTTGACACCGGACGGGGAAAGTGATGTCTACCTGCGCCTTGTCTCCGTTGACCCGTTAAAAGAAAACCCCATTAACGGCGTACATCTTACTGAAGGTGTTCCGTTGAAAAACGGGGCAATGGAAATCTGGGTAGACAGCAAATTTTTTGCAGCCAATAACCTTAAATTGAATCATGAGATTGAAATAATCGCAGAGGGCAGAAAACGCAGCCTGCGGGTAGTGGGTGCCGGTCAAAGCCCGGAGTTTATCTATGCCATGAGAGACAGCAGCGATATCTACCCCGACCCCGAAAAATTCGGCATTGCATACATTCCACTGCAGTCCATGCAGGCAATTTTTTCTCACCAAAATACCGTTAACAGCATCATCTTTACCCTTCAGCCGGGAGCAGCTTATTCTTCCGTGGAACAGGAACTTGAACCCAAATTGAAAAAATTCGGGCTTGAAAACCTCTACCCGCGAAAGGACCAGACGAGCGACCTCCTACTGACTGGCGAGCTTAAAGGAATCCAAGCTATGTCCACTTCAATTCCAGTCCTATTTTTGTCTGTTGCCGGAGCCATTCTGTATATCATGCTCAGACGCATGGTGGAACAGCAGAGGGGTCAGATTGGAATACTCAAGGCTTTGGGTTACACCAACAAAGAAATACTATTGCATTACATGACATATCCTTTGGCATGCGGCCTTGTAGGAGGGATTGTCGGAGGGCTTGGGGGCACTGCCCTGTCTTTTCCCCTTGCTTCACTTTACGGATTGTTCTTCAATATGCCGGGACTCCAGGGCAGTTTTTCACCCTGGTACTTCCTGGAGTGTATTCTGCTCTCCCTCGTTTTTTCCGCTTTTGCAGGGTACCAGGGCTGCAAAAGGTCCCTCTCCCTTCACCCTGCTGAAGCAATGCGCCCCCCGGCACCGCCTTCAACAAACAAGACTCTGCTTGAAAAGGCTGTTCTTTTCTGGAACATACTCACTGTCCAGGGACGGATGGCTGTGCGGAATATATTCCGCAACCCGGGAAGGACCTTCTTCGTCTTTTTTGGCGTGGCGTTCGCCTTTTCCCTGGGTGGGATGACCTGGACCTTCAAAGATATAAGCGAACAGATGCTGTACGACCAGTATGAAAAAATCGAAAAATACAGCGCCAAGGTTTTCCTGTCTGCCCCGAAGGATGCGCGGCAGGCTTCCTCTGAACTGGGACGTTTCCCCGGGGTAAAACGAGCGGAACCCATGGCTGAAATACCCCTTACTTTGAAAAACCAGTGGCGGGAGAAAAATGTGGTACTCTTGGGGATACCTAAGGACAGCATCCTCTACAACATCATGGACAAGGACTATAAGTCAGTCCCGCCCCCGGAGGACGGAATATTGATTTCTGAAAGGCTGGCCGACCTCCTTGGGGCCCGGCCGGGGACCACTCTGTCTCTTGAAAGCCCCCTGATGCAGGACCCTGAACAGGAAAAAACCGTCAGAGTTTCCGGAGTAATTCCCCAGCACCTGGGGCTAAACGCTTATATGGAACTTGAAGCTGCCCAGGCCCTGATTGACAATGGCAGGTTCGCAACAATAGTCATGCTTAAAATGGACGAGGAGAATATCCCTGCACTGCAGGAAGCATACAACAGCAGCGGGGCTGTATCAGGAATTGTAAACAGGACCGAAATGCTGAATAAAACAAGGGAAATGATGGGCTCGCTTATCAGCTCAGTTTTTATCTTTGCCCTGTTTGCCATTCTAATCGGGTTCGCAGTTATATATAACTCCTCTATAATCACCCTGTCAGAAAGGAGCCGGGAACTGGCATCGATGATGGTCCTGGGAATGACACCTGCTGAAGTACTTTCTGTCATCACCTTTGAACAGTGGTTTATCGGCGGCTTTGCCATGGTGGCAGGTATTCCCCTTACCAAGCTGCTTCTTGTGGCCATGGCAGAGTCAATAAACAGTGACCTTTATACCATGCCTACAACTATGTCATTGATGGCAGTCTGTACGGCATTTATAATCACGGTTACTTCCATCTGGATTGCCCAGCGCCTGGCTGGCAAAAAGATAAGAAACTTAAGTCTAGTGGAAGTGTTGAAGTCACGCGAATAAGTTCTGCAGTTTCAGGGCCTGAAACCGGAACATGAAACAGCAGAACATTGGAAAAGCCTGTTTTTGTGGTTCGAATTGGGTGAGGGATTAATGATTAAATTCACACTTTAAGCTGCGGGGAGGGTCAGCCATGAAAAAAAAGTGGAAATTGATTGCCGGTGCGGCAGCAGTTCTTGCCGTTTTAGGGGTTTTAGTTTTTCAGAGCTTTCAGCCCCTCAAATTGGAACTGCTTAAAATAGAAAAGAGGAGTATCGCCAAAACCTTTATTGAGGAAGGTCTGGCAGTATCCGATTCGGAGCACCCTATCAGCACCGTTACCGGTGGTAAGGTGGTTAGAATTCCGGTTGAGGAGGGACAGCAGGTAAAAAAAGGTACCCTGCTCATTGAATTCGACTCCACGGAGCTTGTCTTCCAGGCGGAACAGCTCAGGGCCCAGTTAAAAAGCGCTGCCGGAGAAGAGGCTAAAACCCTTAAAGATACCTATGACGCAGAACTGGCAAAGCAGAAAGCTCTGCTGGAACAGGCAGAGCGAAGCCGGGAGGCAGCTCGAAATAACTTTGACAGGGTCAATACCCTCTATGAGGCGGGAGCTGCCAGTCAAGTGGAGTACGAATATGCCCGGGATTCCCTTGCTGAAGCTGAAAGCAGAGTGGCTGTTGAAACCGCAGCACTTGAAGCGTTAAAGAAACAATATGACCCCGCAGGGGGAGCAAGCCAGTATTTCGCCGGTCTGAAAGAATCCCTCCAGGCCCAGCTGGACCACCTGGAATACCAGATAGACCAGTGTACAATTGAAGCCCCTTCCGACGGGGTAGTGGCCCGGCTTTCAGTTAAAGAAGGAGAGACAGTATTACCCAATACACAGGTCATGACTCTTCTCTCCGAAGGGGCCCTTAAAATTGAAACCTTTGTCCTCACAGAAGACGTAGAGGACATAAGAGTCGGAATGGAAGTTGCTTTAATCCAGGACAAAGTAGATGGTGATGTTTCATTCCCGGGAACTGTATCCGCCATTGCCCCCTCAGCAGTGGAAAAGATTTCTGCCCTTGGCCTGGAGGAACAGAGGGTGAAAGTCACTGTAATGCCGGATATTCCTAAAGACATTACTATCCGGCCGGGATATGCGCTGGACGTGGAATTCAAGACTGCTGAAGAAATGGGACAGCTGGTTGTGCCCAAAACTGCTGTATTCCCTTATAACGATGGTGACGCCCTTTGGGTTGTCCGCAGGGGAAAACTTCAAATCCAACCGATAAAGAAAGGTTTTGAAAACGACACGGAAATTGCTGTAACTGAAGGGCTAAAAGAAGGCGAAATGGTGGTTTTGGACCCCCAGGCAGAAGGGCTGAAGGAAGGCAAACGGGCTGCAGATTAGCAGCCATGAAATTTTATGGTTTCCACCGGCATATAACAGAGGTTTTTTGTTTTAATACTATGTGATAAAATTAAATTGGTTATTTTTTGAAGAAGATTAAAGTGACACTTTTAATTAGAAACCGAAAACCCTTTTGAATTGACAAGTCTGCAACCGAAGAACTGCCTTCTTCTGATATAAAGTTTTTGGCCATTATTAAATGTATTTAGGATGGAGATGACAATTTGTAGGGAGGGACTGGAAGGAAAGTGAGGGAATGCTGCAATGGAAGAAAAGGTTTATAAACTGGTTGAAAAGCTTTACGTAGAATTCACCAAAAGGTTTGACGAGATTGAAGAAAAGCTGGATATGAAAGCTGATAAGACAGATATTGTCCTGCTAGAAAATAAAAACGGTACAAAACTGGATATTTTAATTGACAGCCACAAAGCAATCACTGAAACATTGGAAGACCACACTAATCGGCTGCAGCGTATTGAAGATAAGATTGAAACTCATGATATCCAAATCCACGTACTGGATAAGACCAAAGTTGATAAGCGAAAAGTCAAGTAAGATAGGGAGATCAGGTGTCCCCCATAAACTCTATTGGCCTGCTTCCTTAAATATTATGTACCTGCCTAAAAAGCCATCCGACTTGAATAACTTCTTTTCCAAATTTCTTTCGAAGAAATAACCACTCCCCAACTGTTCAGAAAACTTTAATCCTAACTCTCCCATACGTCTCTCAAGACTACTGTCATTAACAGTCATTATCACCAGTGGATCTTCCGCAATTATTACTGCCTTTTGTCCACCCAATTCAATTTGGACAGCCCCTTTCAAAGCCGGCAATGGGGCTGCCAGTTTCGAGGAATAAGAAGCACCCGAAAAAAATACCAGACAAAGCAACAAGGCAACAGCAACCGAAACGACAAATTTGGTCCTCTTCATAGGCTCACCCCTTACTTGACATTTTATGGTTTCCACCAACATACAGCAACAGGCTTTTATTCTAATCATTCCTCTGCCAATCATAATTTAGCTGCCTTGGGGTCAAAATAAGAAGGATCGAAATACTTCTTTAATAAATAAATTGATGCCTTACCAACAAATCGGAGGGATAAAAATGGGCTTTATCAACGACCGGATCATCCTGGGGCTTGTCAGCGGTATCATTGCTGCCAAACCTGTAGAGCTGTTAAACATGGTAAAACAGAGATCAGGCTTGACTGATATCTCCTATGCCCAGGTTGCCTCGAAAATTTTTATTCCGGAAGAGAAAATGGACACTCCTTTGGGAAACGCTATTTCAGCCCTGGTGAACAACGTAAATGCAAGCGCAAGCGGGATTGCCCTCACTTATCTTCTGACACTAACAGGCCGTGATAAATCAATCATCAAAGGTATCAGCTTTGGCTCCGTTCTCTGGATAGTTGTCAACGGGTTAATATCCAGTATAGGGTTAGACCTAAAAAGCAAACAGCCGCTAACACACGTCCTCAGCTGGCTTGACCACGCTATTTTTGGTGCCCTGTGCGCCTGTTTAATACGCAGACTCGGAAGTGACAATCTCTTCCCGGACAGGGATTTCCGGGAGCAGAGAAAAATCCCTTTGTTCTATTTTCCAAAAAATTAATACGCTGTGATCAGCAGTTTGTACCCCTTGCTCCCAATAATGAAAAGCCGCCAACCCTTAGTCAAAAAGGATTAACGGCTTTTTTATTAACGCAAAGTCCACCTGGGCAGGAATGTCTGGCTACAAATCATAATAACGTGCAAACTCCAAGGGG
>LFRM01316255.1_pt1 | contig 11911 bp, 11 predicted proteins | sample 618341 | NCBI WGS metagenome assembly LFRM01 (sample SAMN03654438, study PRJNA283298) | anaerobic digester metagenome | isolation source: pool of bioreactors CSTR01a, CSTR02a, and CSTR03a thermophilic anaerobic... | place: Denmark: Kgs. Lyngby | collected 2014-05-21
GTGCTCGTTGGTAAGGTCAACAAGGAAATCGTCGGCTTGATCAACCATTTTGGCGGCAAGGCAGTGGGGCTCTCCGGCCGGGATGGCGACCTGGTGCAGGCGGTAAAAATGACCCTGCACGCCAAGTCGACCGAGGAAAACCGACCGCCGGAACTCATCGACATCGGTCGAGTGGGTGAGGTTACCAGGGTAAATGCCGAAGTACTGCGCACCCTGCAGCAACGGGATTTCATCCCGGTAATCGCACCGGTAGGCGTAGGTGAAGACGGTCAGGCCTTCAACATCAATGCGGACTTGGTGGCAGGAGCCATTGCCGCTGAGCTGAAAGCGCTCAAGCTCATTTTGCTCACCGATGTTGCGGGTGTAAAAAACAGCCTGGGGGAGCTGATTTCAACGATTTATCGTGATCAGATCGACGACCTTGTTCATGCGGGCGCAATCCAGGGAGGCATGATCCCTAAGGTAAACTGCTGCAAGGCTGCTTTGGATGGTGGCGTTGCCAAAGCGCATATTATCGACGGAAGACAGGAGCACGCGATCCTGCTTGAAATTTTTACCCGTAAGGGCATAGGTACGGAGTTAGTGGCATGAAGAATACTGAGTGGATTGAACGGGGCGAACAGGTTTTTGCTAACACATACACCCGTTTTCCTGCGGCCATACTGCGAGGAGAAGGCTGCCGCCTCTGGGATGCGAACGGCAAAGAATATCTTGATTTTTTGGCTGGCATTGCTGTGTGCGCGCTGGGCCACTGCCATCCTGCCATCACTGCGGCTATCCGCAGCCAGGCAAATGACCTGGTGCATGTAAGCAATCTTTTTTACACCAAACCTCAGATTGAACTTGCAGAACTGCTTGTACAAAACAGCTTTGCCGACCGTATTTTTCTGGCCAACTCCGGGGCTGAAGCCAATGAAGCAGCCATAAAACTGGCACGTATTCACAGTACGCCCGGTAAATTTGAGGTTATTTCACTTCTGGGCTCCTTCCATGGCCGTACCCTGGCAACTGTGGCGGCAACCGGACAACCCCGTTTCCACCAGGGATTTGAACCGATGCCCGCTGGTTTTGTCCATGCTGAATTTGGGGATATTGCCGCCATCGAAGCGCTTATTGGTCCACAGACCTGCGCCATACTTTGTGAACCGCTCCAGGGGGAAAGCGGAGTGCGACCACTGGATACCGATTACCTGCAGCAGATTCGCACCCTCTGCGACCGGCACCAGCTTCTGCTTATCTTTGACGAGGTGCAAACTGGTCTGGGCCGCACCGGCACCCTCTTCCTCCATGAGCAGCTCGGAGTCACCCCTGATATCATGACCCTGGCCAAGGCTTTGGGCAATGGCCTGCCCATCAGCGCCATGCTGACTCGCAAGGAAATTGCCGCCTCCTTCACCCCGGGCACCCACGCCTCCACTTTTGGCGGCAACCCGGTTGCTGCCGCTGCGGCCACCGAAGTACTGCACACCCTACTTGCCCCGGGCTTTCTCGAATCGGTGCAGGAAAAAGGCGCGTATTTCAGTGCGCAACTTGAGCAGTTGACCGAAAACTTTCCACGCTGGGCAGCAGCTGTGCGCGGCCGGGGCTTGCTCCTTGGCCTGGTACTGACTGAGGAGGGTATCGGCCGGGGTTCTGAAATCGTTGAACTGATGTTTGCCAAAGGAATGATCATCAATTTTGCCGGCAATCGGGTGCTGCGCTTTGCTCCCCCCCTGATTGTGAGCAAAAACGAAATCGACGTGCTCATCCAGGAATTGAGCCTAGTTTTAGCCGAACTAACTTGAGAGCCAGCATCTTCCTGAACTGACAAAACAGCTTGCCTGTCCAGAGAAGGCCAGAGAATGGACCCTCTTTCCCTGCTCGCCCTGGCCCTGGCCCTGGCCATGGATGCCTTTGCCGTAGCCTTGGCGGCAGGGGCGAATATTCGTCCACTCAGCTTTCGCCCCTGTTTCAGGCTCTCCTTTCATTTTGGCCTTTTCCAGGCCATGATGCCCATTGCCGGGTGGCTGACCGGTTTGAGCCTGCGGGCCTTTGTTCACCACATTAGCCACTGGATTGCCTTTGCCCTGCTCGCAGCCATCGGAGGCAACATGATCATGGAGGCGCTCAAATCCGGAAAAGGCGACACCAATAACACCGACCCAAGCAGGGGTTTCACCATGGTGGGCCTCTCGGTTGCAACCAGTATCGATGCACTGGCCGTGNNGATGCACTGGCCGTGGGTTTAAGCCTGTCCATCCTGGAAGTGAGCATCTGGTGGCCTGCACTGGTGATAGGTGTAGTGGCCACCCTGATGACCCTGGCCGGTCTTTTCCTGGGCAGCCGGGCCGGAGCAGCCTGGGGCCGCAAAGTTGAAGTCACCGGCGGTCTCGTTCTTATCTTCATCGGCGGAAGGATTCTGCTATCAGGATTACACATTATTTAATGCGCGCTATGGCGCGGATAGACGATAAAACTGGTCGCAGCAAGCACGCGTCACAGGCAAACCGCTGGCAGCTTGATCCAACCCATTGCAAGCATTCTTTGTCTCGGCTCCGACAGCTGTCCGCAGAGCCCTGCCTGTGCGTATGCCTGCGCCACACCGGCCTCAACTCCTTGACAGTGGCTTGATCTGGAGCTGGAGTTACTATATTTGTCTTTGCAAAAATGCTGTTTTTCGGTATCAATACACCTTTACTCGGACAGGTTTAAAACTGCCCGCATTCATGTGATCGTATAGCCGGGCCTCGGTGTCCGTACAGGAAACTTCATGCACAAACACTTTTTGGCCTTGTCTGACTATAAGAAAGATGAGCTGTCATCATGGATAGACAGGGCTATTGCCTTAAAAGCGGAAGCCGCAAGCGGCAAGCCGCAGCAGCAGCTTGCAGGAAAAACCGTGTGCCTGCTTTTTGAAAAGCCGTCCACCCGTACGCGAGTTTCTTTTGAAGCCGCCATGTACGGGCTGGGTGGCCAGGTTATCTTCATGTCGGCCCGCGATTCCCAGTTAGGCCGGGGCGAGCCACTTAAAGACACGGCCCGGGTCCTGGGCCGCTACGTCCATGCCTTGGTGGTACGCACCTTCGGCCAAAGGGTCGTAGAGGAACTGGCCCACTATGCCGGCATTCCGGTGATTAACGCCCTGACCGACCTCTACCACCCCTGTCAGGTACTGAGTGATTTGATGACCGTACTCGAAAAAAAACAGCACTTGGATGGACTCAACATTGCCTGGATCGGTGATGGCAACAACATGGCCAACACCTGGATCGAGGCGGCCGCCATTTTCGGCTTCAAGCTCAAACTGGCCTGTCCGGAGACTTTCACCCCGGATAAGGATATCCTGCAACGTGCCATGAAACAGGCCCCGGGCAGTATTGAACTGTTGCACAATCCACAGGCTGCTATTGCCGGGGCAGATGTGGTCAATGTCGATGTCTGGGCCTCCATGGGTCAAGAGGCTGAGCAGGAAACGCGCCTTGCACACTTCAGTGGCTATCAGCTTAACGCTGCCCTGCTGGGCAAGGCCAAAGCTGAGGCCATTGTCCTCCACTGCCTGCCGGCCCATCGGGGCGAGGAGGTCAGCGAAGAGGTACTGGAAGGGCCGCAAAGCGTGATTTTCGATCAAGCGGAGAACAAGATGCACCTACACAAGGCCTTGCTGGAACACTTTATCCTGCAGGACAGCAGGGCTTAAAACATATTCGATTTCTATAACCGTACAGACAGAAACCATGGTGGATAAAATAGTGCTCGCCTACTCCGGCGGGTTGGATACTTCAGTGATTTTAAAATGGCTGGCCAATGAGTATTCTTGCCCGGTCGTTGCGTACTGTGCCGATATTGGTCAGCATGAAGACTGGGACAAGGTGCGGGCCAAGGGCATGGCCACCGACGCAGAAAAGGTGGTTATCTCCGATCTGCGCAAGGAATTTGTCCGCGATTATATCTTCCCAGCCTTTCGTGCCAATGCCATCTACGAAGGCTCCTATCTGCTTGGCACCTCACTGGCCCGACCACTTATTGCCAAGGAACAGGTCCGCATTGCCCACGAGGAAAACGCCAATGCGCTCAGCCACGGTGCAACCGGCAAGGGCAATGACCAGGTGCGCTTTGAGCTAAGCTATCTTGCCCTGGACCCAAAACTGACCATCATCGCCCCGTGGCGTATCTGGGACCTGAACTCGCGCAGCAAGCTGGTTGCCTATGCCGAAGAACACGGCATTCCGATACCGGTTACCAAAAAGAGCCCCTACAGCTCCGACGAGAACCTGCTGCACATTAGCTTTGAAGGCGGTATCCTCGAAGATCCTTGGAACGAACCGGAAGAAGAAATGTTCAAGCTGAGCGTTTCCCCTGAACGAGCTCCGGACAAGCCCACCTACATTGAAATCAGTTTCTCAGCGGGAACACCGGTGGCCATTGATGGCGAAGAACTGGAACCGGTGGAGCTCATGCAGAAACTCAACCAACTGGGCGGCGCCAATGGCATCGGCAGACTCGACATGGTTGAAAACCGCTTTGTCGGCATGAAGTCGCGCGGTGTTTATGAAACCCCAGGCGGTAGCATTTTGCGCATTGCCCACCGTGATCTGGAAACCATCACCCTAGATCGCGAGGTTTTGGCCATTCGCGATTCTCTGGTACCTACCTACTCTCGCCTTATCTACAACGGCTTTTGGTTTTCCCCGGAAATGCAACTCCTGCAGCGTACCATGGATGACGCCCAGACTCCGGTCAACGGGGTGGTGCGACTAAAGCTCTACAAAGGCAACTGCATCCCGGTGGGGAGGAAGTCCGACAATTCTTTGTACTCGGAATCCTTTGCTACCTTTGAAGAAGACGAAGTGTATAACCAGGCGGACGCCACTGGTTTCATCCGCCTGAACGCACTGCGTCTGCGCATTCAGGCCCAGCAGCGCAAGCCATGAGCAACCCTCAGGACATACCCGGCCAAGCTCCCTCAAGCAAGCTGTGGGGCGGCCGTTTCAGCGAGACAACCGCAGCGTCAGTAGAGGCATTCAGCGCCTCCATACAGTACGACTCCAGACTCTTTCGTCACGACATCATGGGCTCCAAGGCCCATGCCCGCATGCTGGTGCAGCAAAAGCTGATCGCACCCGAGGAAGGCGAGGCCATCGTCCGGGGCTTAGACAGCATTCAGGCCGATATTGAAGCAGGCCGCTTTGACTTTCGTCCCGAACTTGAAGATATTCATATGAATATCGAAAAGGCGCTTACAGACCGAATTGGTGAAGCTGGCGCGCGGCTGCACACCGGTCGTAGCCGCAATGATCAGATCAATCTGGACCTGCGGCTCTACCTGCGCGACGAATGCGATGCTTTCGATACCCTGCTCGCCGACCTGCAGCGTGTCTTCGCCCAGCTCGCCCGACGTTATCTTGGCACAATCATGCCTGGCTACACCCACATGCAGCGGGCGCAACCTGTACTGCTTTCGCACCATCTGCTGGCCTACGCCAGTATGTTCGGCCGGGATCGCGCACGCTTAAGCGATTGTCGCAAACGTATCAATGTGCTACCGCTTGGGGCAGCAGCCTTGGCAGGTACCGGTCTGCCCATCGACCGGGCCATGGTCGCCCGTGAGCTTGGCTTTGCTGGCGTCAGCGACAACTCCATGGACACCACCGCAGACCGGGATTTTGTGCTGGAAACACTTTTTTGTCTGAACCTCATTCAAATTCACCTCAGTCGTCTATCCGAGGAACTGGTGCTGTGGTCAAGCAAGGAGTTCGACTTCGTCCGCATTGGCGATCGCTACTGCACCGGCTCTTCCCTGATGCCCCAGAAAAAAAACCCGGATATACCAGAACTGGTGCGGGGAAAAAGTGGCCGGGTAACCGGTGCCCTCATGTCGCTTTTGATGACGATGAAGGGCTTGCCCCTCACCTACAATCGAGATATGCAGGAAGACAAGGAACCGCTGTTTGACGCTCTGGACACAGTTAGGTCCTGCCTTGCTATTACCACTGAGATGCTGGCGCACACCGAATTTAACACCGCGCGTATGCGGGCTGCCACCACCGGCGGCTTTATGACCGCAACTGATCTGGCTGACTATCTGGTTTGTAAGAACTTGCCCTTCCGGCAGGCGCATGGCCTTGCCGGTCGGATCGTTGCCCGCTGCCAGGAATTGCAGTGCGAACTCGGCGAACTGACTCTAGAAGAAATGCAATCTTTTTCGCCCTTGATTGAGGAAGACATCTACACCCGACTCTCCATTGAGGGCTCGGTCAACAGCCGGGATTCCGCCGGCGGCACCGCACGATCCAGGGTGGAAGAAGCCCTGAATACTGTTGAACAACAACTGGGAATACACTCATGAAAACCTTTCATCGTGGCACCCGTTTTTTTATCGTTGCCGGTTTGGCCGGCCTGACCCTCTCTTTGGGAGCATGCGGCTACAAGGATAAACCTGTTCCTCCGCAACATATCGTACCCAAACCGATTACTGATTTGACTTATCAGCTCAGCAGCAAGGGGGCGACGCTTACTTGGACCTATCCCAATGAAACCGTGACAGGAGAGGATTTAACCCGAATCAGTAATTTTAAGCTGTATCGGGCAGTGGTACCGATGGAATCCTACTGTGAAACCTGTCCCATACCTTTCCTGGCACCAGTCAGCCTAGATGGCGGAGCGCTTCCGGATAAGGGCAACCGTAGCGGTAGCTATCAGGAACCGATTCTCCGCCCGGGCAATATGTACTTTTACAAAGTACGCAGCAACAATGGCTGGTGGTCTGAATCTGCGGATTCAAATATCATTTCCTTCCTGTGGGATACACCTGCCGGTGCTCCGGCTGAACTGCGGGCACAAACCGCAGATGGCCGCAATCTGCTCAACTGGACTGCGGTTACCCGCAATCAGGACGGCTCTGCGCTTGCCCACCCGGTTCGTTACCAGGTCTTCCGTAAAAGTGGTGCGGGTAGCTTCGTCAAACTTGGCGCGCCCATCGGCGAGACCAGCTATACCGATACTCGCGTACAAAATGGCGTCACCTACACCTATCAGGTGCAGGCTCTGAGCGTCTTCAAGAAAGGGCTGGTTGAAGGCGCCACCAGCACCGCTGTCAGTGTGACTCCCATGGACAAGGACGCTCCTCCACCGCCGGAAACACCGCAGGTGGTGGTAACCGATGCAGGCGTCAAGGTGTTCTGGAATCATGCCCATGCCGATGATCTGGCCGGGTATAAGGTATATCGTCGGGCAGCGGGCGAGGGTAGTGCCCGTTTTGTTGGCCAGGTAAACCTGCCTTATAACATGTATATTGATAATGATGCCCCTAAGGGTGTAGTACTATACTACTCAGTTTCCAGTATAGACAGCGAACACCCCGCCAACGAAAGCGCACGCACGGCCGAAGCGCGTGCCGAGGAATAGTATGGTCGAAAACGACCTTCAAACAATAAGGGAGCATGGCCCGGCATCAATAGCCTGCGCCCATTGGCCCCTCCCCTTCTGGAAAATGAGTGGGGCGGGCAATGATTTTATCATCATTGATCATCGCCGACCTTTGATTGCATCGGAGCAGATGGCCGAATTCGCCCGCCTGACCTGCCGCCGCAAGTTCGGAGTTGGGGCAGACGGTCTCTTCTTCATCGAAAATTCCGAACAGGCCGATTTCCAATGGCGTTTTTTTAATGCTGACGGCTCCGAAGCGGAAATGTGTGGCAACGGTGCACGCTGTGTGGCCCGTTTTGCCTACATGAACGGTATTGCCGCAGCACACATGCGCTTTGCCACCCTGGCAGGCATCATTGAGGCCAGTGTGGAGGGCCCACAGGTTACCATCCATCTCACCCCACCCGGCCGACTAGAGCTCAACCATCAGGTACTGGTTGGCGGCCATGAATACACCGTCCACCTTATCAACACCGGTGTGCCCCATGGGGTTGTCTTTGTCAACGACCTGGCCCACACCGATGTTCGTGGGGTGGGATTCAGCCTGCGTCATCATGTCGACTTTGGGCCCGCGGGCGTGAACGTGAATTTTGCCGCCCTGCATGGAGACGGACTGCGCATCCGCACTTATGAGCGCGGAGTGGAAGATGAAACCTTTGCCTGCGGCACCGGAGCGGTCGCTACTGCGCTGATTGCGTCGCATCTGGGCAAGGTACAGTCGCCTGTTACAGTTACCACCTCCGGCGGCGTCCAACTGGCCGTACTTTTCACGCCACAGGGCATGGGTGAATTTTCCTCCGTGCAGCTGAAAGGCCCGGCGCATATTATCTACAGTGGTGAATTGTCCCCTGAAGCGCTTGCATCTTAGTACCTGGCACAGAGCAAATACGAGATACAAGATGCAAAACTCGCCGCTTCGACACCCCGGCAATTCGTAGACCAACACCGAACGAGGCATCGTCATGAAACCCATCCAAGGAGCCATCACTGCTCTGGTCACACCCATGAAGAACAACAGGGTTGACGAGAAAGGTCTGGCTGATCTCATCGAGTTTCAGATTCAAAACGGCATCCACGGCATAGTTCCCTGCGGCACAACCGGCGAGTCGGCCACCCTCAGTTTTAAGGAGCACAAGCGGGTAATTGAGCTGACGGTGCAGACCGTTGCCGGCCGGGTTCCGGTGATTGCCGGTACTGGTGCAAACAACACCCTCGAAGCCATAGAACTGAGCGAGTCTGCTAAGGAAAGCGGTGCCGATGCTGTGCTTTCGGTGGTGCCCTACTATAATAAACCCAGCCAGGAGGGCTTGTATCAACACTTCAAGACCCTTGCCGATGCAGTCGATATACCAATGCTGCTCTACAATGTGCCTGGGCGTACTGTCACCAACATGCTGCCCGCCACCGTTGCCCGCCTGGCGCAACTGCCGCAGGTGATCGGCATTAAGGAAGCCTGCGGCAACCTTGCCCAGATCAGCGAGCTTTTGATGCTATGTCCGCGAGATTTTATCATCCTCTCGGGTGACGATTTTACCGCCCTGCCCTCGGTGTATATGGGGAGCAAAGGAGTGATCTCGGTTGTATCCAACCTGGAACCCGGGAAGATGGCCCGGATGATGAAGGCAGCCTTCAATAAGGACTTTGACACTGCCAACCGCCTCCACTTCCAGCTTTTCAACCTCATGGGTGCAATGTTCTGCTACCCAAGCCCGGCCCCGGCGAAAAAAGGTTTGGAATTAATGGGGAAAATCGCCTCCGGCGAGGTGCGTCTACCAATGGTTGTCATGGACGCGGCCAGCTTGAAGCGCTTGCAGCACGATATGCAGCAACTTGGTTTGCTTTAAGGGCGCGCAGATCGCCGGGTTATGTAGGGGAGGCCAGCATGGTACAGGTACTTGTGGCGGGCGCTGCCGGCCGGATGGGGCAGCAAATCATCAAAATAATCCAACAAACCCCCACCCTGCAACTGGCTGGGGCGTTTGAGGCCGATGGCCATGCTGCCATTGGCAGGGATGCCGGTAAATTGTGCGGCTTAGGCAATCTTGGTGTTCCCATTGAGGCAGATTTGCAATCGGTACTCGACCGGGGTGATGTCCTCATCGACTTTACCTTTCACCGGGCAAGCATTGAATTTGCGCGCCTGGCTGCAACACGCGGCTTAGCTATGGTTGTTGGCACCACCGGCCTCTCAGCCGATGAAGAGGCGGAGCTGCAACAATTAGCAAGTGAAAATTTTCCCTGTGTGCATACCTCTAACATGGCAGTAGGGGTCAATGTTTTATTCAAGCTGGTGGAGAAGACTGCCCAGATACTTGGCGATGCCTATGACGTGGAAATCATCGAGGCCCATCATCGCATGAAAAAAGATGCACCTTCGGGCACTGCCATTACCCTTGGCAAAATGGCTGCAGCCGGGTTGGGACGCAACTTTGATGAAGTAGCGGTCAAGGAGCGCAACGGCATCATCGGTGCGCGTACCGATACAGAAATTGGTATTCAATCAATCCGCGGCGGTGATATCGTAGGGGAACACACGGTATACTTTGCCGGCACAGGTGAATGCCTGCAAATCGCACACCGGGCCACCAGTCGCGACAACTTTGCCCGCGGTGCCGCCTTGGCCGCAGCCTGGGTTGTTGGCAAGGCCAATGGTATGTATACCATGTTCGATGTGCTCAACCTGAACAAGCTGTGATTCCATTTATACCTTAAAGCGCACTCAATGCCGGGTCGTGTCGAAAGCTCCTCGCAGGATGCGGTTAATATATGCCTGCGCCGTGTTCTTCTCGTCACCTTGGTTCAGCCTTGGTCTGTAAAATTAGCATAAACTGCATTAACCGAGCCTGTTTATTTTGAATCGCTCCTCCCTCGGCTATGGCGTCACAAAATGCGCCGCTACCAATGACAAAGCGGCACCTCGTCGGAATCGGTATGGGCTCCAATCTGGGCAACAAAGAGGCTACCCTGCTGGCATCCTGGCGCAATCTCCGTGACTTCCCGCAGGTACACCCCTTGGGTATTTCATCACCCTACCTGTCTGCACCCCTGGACATGGATTCCAGAAACACATTTATAAACGCCGTTGCCCTCGTGGAAACAACACTGCAACCACTGGAACTGTTGCATGTTCTCTTGCAGCTGGAACTGCACCACGGTCGCAAACGCACTGCCCAGACAACAGCCTATCAGGATCGTCACCTCGATCTTGACCTCCTTTTCTTTGGGGATCTTTGTCAGGAAGGTACTACGCTTACTCTGCCCCACCCCCGTTTACACGAGCGACTTTTTGTGCTTATCCCTCTGGCGGAGTTATTGCCCCACTGGCGTCACCCTGTTTCTGGGCACAGTATCCAAGCATTGGTGGAGCATCTGATAGCTTCGGGAGGACAGCAGGTAGAGCGTATCGCATGGAACCATGCTCCTTGACAGCTGTCCAGGCCAACAGGAGTTTCATCGCAGTTGAAAAGCTATTGTCTGCGACTTAGCAGCCTTTTATGCTGAGAGGCATATTGAGCCTAGCCAAGCACTTTTAAAGACCAGATACCTGGCTGTGCCCCTGCGCTCTCCCCCACCCCTCTCTGTGAGGGTTCCCTTCCCTGCAATACAGAATGGGAGCCTAAACTGAAAACTTGAACTTTTCTCCTTGCTTCTTTTTGCAGTTCCTGCTGAAATGCTTCGACAAAGTTTTTGGGTCGACTATATATTGGCATATTGTTAATGGAACCACGGCCCTGATGTTTGCTGCACGCAAAAGCGCTGTGCATCTGAGTACAATGGAGTGAACGCATCATGCTCGTAGCACGCCTCCTTGCCGCTGGCGCTTTGGCATATTACGCCGGTCTGCGCCTGCGAAAACATCTCAGACACGACAATCCTGCTCCGCAACGACCATCTGCAGATGCACAACCAATTGAAGATGTTCTGGTTGAGGACCCTATCTGCCGTCGACTGATCCCCCGCAAGCAGGCTCTGACTCTTTCCGATGCCGATGGAATACTCTTTTTTTGTAGCGAAGATTGCCGGAATATTTTTCAACAACAGCAGGAGAAGAAATCATGAAATTTTTTATTGATACCGCTAATGTGGACGAGATTAAAAAGGCCTTGGCCTTGGGCATGGTTGATGGCGTAACAACCAATCCCTCTCTGGTAGCCAAGGAATCCCGCCCATTTATTGAAATACTCAAAGAAATATGCACCTTGGTCGAAGGTCCGGTCAGTGCTGAGGTGGTCAGCCTGGATGCCGTTGGCATGGTCGCAGAAGCACGGGAACTGGTCAAGATTGCCGATAATATCGTCATCAAAATTCCGATGATCGAAGAAGGACTCAAGGCGGTTAAACAACTGAGCGGTGAAGGCATCAAAACCAATGTCACCCTGGTCTTTTCTGCTACCCAGGCTCTTTTAGCTGCCAAGGCTGGCGCAACCTTTGTCAGTCCCTTTGTGGGTCGGCTTGATGACATCGCTACCAACGGCATGGATCTTATTGCGGACATCATGGCCATTTA
>LFRM01188619.1_pt1 | contig 11907 bp, 13 predicted proteins | sample 618341 | NCBI WGS metagenome assembly LFRM01 (sample SAMN03654438, study PRJNA283298) | anaerobic digester metagenome | isolation source: pool of bioreactors CSTR01a, CSTR02a, and CSTR03a thermophilic anaerobic... | place: Denmark: Kgs. Lyngby | collected 2014-05-21
CTAAATTTTAAATCATTAAATGCAATTTCAATCTTTTTTACGGCTTGCTTATTTTCTTTGATGTAACTATACATATCCTTAACGACTACGGCATGGGATTTTAAAAGTTTAAAAAACTCATTGCTATCAACTAATTTATCATTTAATAAGTTTTCATCAATAAAGACGCCCTTTGTTGTCGAAATAAACATATGTCGATCCTTATTATCGGCTTTTTCTATTATCGATAAGACTGTTTTATAATCTAAGTCTTTATTATAGATTATCGCATTTGTTTGATTATTTGTAATTAGGGCTCCATTAGAGCTAACGATATATTTAATTCTTTTATTATCAATAAATATTTGCGGTATCGATTGAAAATATCTCCCTGTTGCAATCACAACCTCAATATTATTATCTAATAAACGCTGGATTGTTTGACTAGTCGCCTTTGATATTTCTGTATTAGAAAACAAGATCGTTTCATCAAGATCTACCATAACTAATTTTATTTTATCCATTTAATCATCTCCATTTAACATGCTTATGTTATTACAATTAAACCATTAAAGCAAGCATATAAAAGAGCCAGCCTTGGGCTGACTCTACCTTTATTTACTATTTATTTAAATCTATTTTACTGCGTCTGCATAAAGTCTTGCAACTTCATCCCAGTTAGCAACTTCAAAGAATGCTGCTAAATAGTCGCCTCTTACGTTACTGTATTTTTTATAGTAAGCATGTTCCCAAACGTCTACTCCAAAGATTGGTGTTTTTCCAACTGATAATGGTGAATCTTGATTTGGTGTTGCCATAATTTCAAGTTTTCCATCATTAACAACTAACCATCCCCAGCCAGATCCAAAGACACCACCAGCAGCTTGATTGAATTTTGTTTTAAACTCTTCAAAGCTTCCAAAAGTCTCATCAATTGCTGTTTTTAAGTCGCCTGTTGGCTCTCCGCCACCATCTGGTGACATAACAGTCCAAAAGAACTTATGGTTGGCATGACCGCCACCGTGGTTTCTTACTGCTGTTTTAATATCAGCTGGTAAACTGTCTAAGTCTGCAATTAATTCCTCAACTGGTAACTTACTTAATTCTGGTGCATTTTCTAATGCTTTATTTAAATTTGTAACATAAGCGTTATGATGCTTAGTGTGATGTAAGATCATCGTTTCTTTATCAATGTGTGGTTCTAGTGCATCATATGCATAAGGTAAATCTAATACTTTGTAGTTCATATATTAATCCTCCTCAAACTTTCTATATATAACTTATCATTATTTTGAAACCGCTTCAAGAAATATGATTATATAGGCTTTTTATGTAGTGTATAGCGCCTTTTAGAGGTTTTTAAAGTTATTTATATGTTTATATTTATAGATAGTGTTATAATATTAAAAAGAAAAGGGGCAGTAAAATGAGCCAGAGTAAAAAGAAAAATTTTAATATCGCAATCTTAGGTCTATTGACGGCGATTATGTTAATACTGGGACTAACACCATTTGGTACAATTTCATTTGGAGCAATCTCAATAACAATTGCGCATATTCCAATTCTTGTCGCAACTTTAATGTTAGGACTAAAGGAAGGTTTTATGTTGGCTTTAATTTTCGGAGTGTTTTCAATGACTAAGGCTTATCTTGCACCATTTGGCCTTTTAGATCCACTTTTTCAAAATCCACTTATTTCCATTGCGCCACGACTTATGATTCCAATTATGACCCATCTTATGGCACAAGCTACAAAGAGCCTAAACAAAACAGTAGGTGCTACGCTGGCTGTTATAACTGGAAATTTGTCAAACACCTTCTTTGTTTATTTAAGCATGTATTTATTTGTTAGAGATAAATTTGAAATAGCGGCAGGAAAAAGTGCTATTACTGCAATAATTGGTTTAGTTAGTACTTCGACCTTTATCAAAACTATCATTGTAGTTATAATAACTGTACCAATTGTTACAAGAATTAAAGTTCCAAAACATTATCTAAACTAAGTATTAAACCTTGTTCAAAAGCACAGGGTTTTTTATTTGCCTAATGTTAAATAATTAATCTGAAATAAATTCAAAAATTTCAATAGTATCAAAGGCAGCTATTAAATCGCTGCCTTTGATATTTTTGACTAATTCAATGAGTCTTTTATTATATTTTAATTTCTACTTCAACATAGTTATTGAGTTTATGTCATATAAAATTAGTCCATCTTTTTTCATCTTTGCTAGTTCACGCGATAATGATGTCCGCCTAACACCAATTTTCTCAGCCCATTTCTTTTTAGTCATTGTCAGCATAATTGTCTTAGAGTTTTGCTTTTTAGTTTCATAGAGTAAATAAGCCATAACACTTTCTCGAATAGTTTGATTGAATTGACTTTTTATTTTATCTCCTAAGATAAAAGCATGGTCAGACACAAATTGCAAATACGTAAGTAATAACTTTGAATCAGAGCTAAACAAGTCAAATAAAACTTTACGGCCAATTTCAAGAATAACCACCTGTGTTGATGTTGATACAGTTAATGGAAAATAAGGTCTTTTAGAAAATAATAAATTGCCCCCTAAAACATCATCAGATTTAAATTCAGAAATAGTAAGTAAATTTCCACCCTCATCTACGCGTTCAACGACTACCCTACCTTTTAGAATTACTTCCAATTTGTTACAAGCCTCACCTTCTAGGTGAACGATATTATTTTGCTTATACAATACAACCCTAAACTTACCGTTATTAAGATTTTCTGCAATAAGATCTTTAGATAGAGAACTTAGTAAAGTTGTATTTTTAATAATTTCAGTATATGTTTGCATATATTTCTCCTTAAGTGTTACCTTGGTAACTACATTACCAACATTATAGTGATAAGGTATTACAAAGTCAATTAACAAGGAGGATTTTATATGAAATATACAATAAATACAATAAGAGTGCTATTTCTAGGTTTATTTGTGATTTTGCTTGTAAACGATAAATTAATGCTATGGTTAGTATTATTTGGAATAAGTCTTTTGCTGGCATTATTTTTTGGTAGAATTTACTGTGGATTTATGTGTCCAATGAATACGCTTATGATCCCAACTGAAGTTATTTCTAAAAAGTTGGGTATCCAAAGTGACAAAACACCTAAGTGGCTTAGTTCCGGAAACTTTGGCTGGTTTGCTTTAGTAGTAAGTTTAATAGCCTTCTTCTTTACAAGGTTTGTTTTGAATAAAAACTTTCCAGTTCTAATTGTCTGGATCTTGGCTTCAGTATTAATAACTATTCGATACAAACCCGAAGTCTTTCATAATTTAATTTGTCCATATGGAATACTTCAAAAGATATTTGGAAAATTTGCATTTTTTTCGGAAAAAGTTAATGAAGATAAATGTATTGGCTGTAAACTTTGTGAAACTGTTTGTCCTTCAAAATCAGTGGTAGTTAGTCCAATTAATAAAAAGGCCAAGATTGACAGTGCTATTTGTTTACAGTGTACTAATTGTCAACAAATATGTCCGACTAAGGCAATTACTTATACACTTCAAAGATAAAGTATCGACCTCTAATTCAAATTTAAGTAGTAAATAAAATTAATGCTATAATTATAGCAAGAAGCAAGACTATATTAGATTTATGGGAGGTCCTTATGAATTACGTTAAGTTTGAAGAAATTGTTAGTCTATTTGAAACTGCTAAAGATAAAGAAGACAATCTTTTAAATATGCATTATTTGTCAATTAAACAAAATGATCAACTTTTTTCACATAGTTTTAATGATTATGACCAGCCTTCTGATATAAGAAGTATTAGTAAGACTGTCTTAACCATAACCGCTTGTATTGTAATGGATATGGCAAAAAAAGGACTTTATCCAAATTTTAATGAAAAAACTTTCATCTTCCCAATTATCAAAGATAGAGTAAATTTAACTAATCTAGATAATCTTGATCGGCTTAATAAAATTAAACTTAAGCATTTACTAAATCACACAGTTGGTTATGATAAAGTTATTTTAATGCGTGATGATATTAAGGATATCGACCCTTATACTTACTTAGACTATGTAATTAATCATTCGCTTGTCTTTAATCCTGGTGATTACTACTTATATTCAAATGCTGGTTTTTACTTACTTTCCGTTGTTTTACAAGAGTTTATCCAGCAAGACCTTTTAGACTTTATCGATATCCACTTATTTCAAAAATTGAATATTACTAATTACAAGTGGGAAAAATATGGTAATTATTTAGCAGGAGCGACACGGCTTTTTATGTATCCAAACGATTTAATAAAAATTGGAGATGTCTTATTAAATAAAGGCATTTATAAAAACAAAGAAATAATCGCTACTGAAAGTTTTGAAAAAATTGTTGAAATTACCCAGCTTACACCTGAAGTCGATACACCAACGGCAGTTTTCAGAAGATATGGCTATGGAAGTGGTATTTGGCTAGCTAAAGACAATATCTATTTTGGACATGGTACAGATGGCCAAACACTCGCTATGATCCCTGATAAAAGGACCATTATTGTTACTCTAGCAAGCCAACAAGATGTCAAAAAGCTTGAAATGCTTATTAATAAAATTATAATTGATTACATATAAAAATAGTGGTTGAATTAGTAAATATAAAAAGCTGTAGTTTAGATTATCAACTCTAAACTACAGCTTTTATTGTATCAGGCTTTATAAATGCAATTACTTTTTTAAAAATCCACTTGCAAGTTTACCTAAATCATCAATAACACTTCCATCATCATCAGCATCAAACATGTTTGTGACAGAATCCATTATGCTTTTTGTTGCCTTGCCAGTTAAAACACCTGAAAGTATCGACGAGAGATCATTTGTTTGTGCTTTTTTTACACTGTTTTGTTGACCTAACATTCCCATTAATAGCGGTGCCAACCTAGCTAATAGTGCAGAAATATCATTAGTTTCAATGCCTGTTTGTTTTGCTAAATTATTTTCGACTTTTTGATCTTTCCCAAATATGTGGCCTAACATTTTAGATCCATCTTTTGTATCCACATTCTTTAAAAAATTAACAACATCATCTACTTTATCATCCTTATGATCATTCAAAGCCTTTGATAATGATAAAGCCCCTTTTTCATTTTTAGCATTATTGCTTAAAGCCTGCATAATAGTTGGTACCCCTAATTTTACTGCTTCTTGAAGCTTTTTGGCCTTTAAGCCGGTTGATTTACTCAGTTCATCCATTACTGCCTGATTATTAAATTGTGTTAAGATATCTTTTATATCCATAGTTTCTTGCACCTTCTTTCTGATTAATTATATCAAACTGCTATATATAAATTTATACAATGCTCTTTTTGACTAAGCAAATTAAAAAAGCAAGAATGTGTATTGGTTCTTGCTTTAATTATAATCATTGTAAATTTTAATCTTTCAAAATTCGCGCTTAAAATCTAATTTTTTTATTCCGGCATAATCGACTCCAGCTAAGCGTGCGATTGGCTTAAGATTATCTACTAAAATATAACCGCTGTCTTTGTCATAAACTTTTTTATCTAAACTTGCTGCTACAACTCTTAAAATAACTAAATCAGCATCTTCTGCAGTTTTATTGTAATTTTTTAAAGACAAAGTTTGCTCTAAAACAACTTCAAAGCGAATCAAAGCTTCTTTAATCCCTGGTGTCTTAATTTTAAGACTTGAACTTAGCGTCAAATTTACTAAATCAACTTCACTGATATTTTTTTCTATAGGCTTGGCAGTCTTGTCCATTGCCGCAATTAATGATTCATCGACAATGTGAATGACCGCTTCCTTTTCACGTATTATATTTATAAACGTATCTTTTTGACTAACTTGATCTTTTTGAAATGACACTAGTAATAGTGTTGGCGATAGCATTGTAAAGTAGCTAAAAGGTGCTAAATTAACACTTTTCGTCTCATTTAAACTTGTAATCCAAGCAATGGGGCGCGGAATTATACTTCCCTTAACAATCTTACCAATCGTGTCTTCATCAAGTAAATCAAAATCTAAATTAAACTTGCTCATTTTTTGCTTCACCTTCTAATTTAAGCAGAAAGTTTTTGGCAAAAATCACTTCATCATGAATCAGTTGATGACCTTGGTTATGGGTATAAGCTTCTACCTTCATATTTGCTGAAATAAGTTTAGCTTTTAAATCATTAAACTGCTCACTATTTATATATGGATCATTAATTCCTGAAGTTATTAAAACATTCAAATTATCTTGGTTTTTATAACCAATTTTGGGAGTTATTAATGAAGGATGAAATAGTAACATGTTATCAACTTTTACATTCTCAAATTCTTTCAGTAAGTTTTTTGCGATATTTGCACCATTTGAGTAGCCAAGTACCGTAATCATGTAGTCTTGAAAATTTTCTGCTTTGATAAGCTTTAAAATTGAATCATGCAAGTCATAGGTTGCCCTAACTAAACTCTCAATATCAAAACTACCATCTGGATAACGGGCAAAGTAGCGCGCCATTCCATTTTCACTAACTTGGCCTTGAAATCCAACTTTGGTTGCAAGTGGATCAATAATACTTGCTAAATCAAATAAGTCTGTGGCACTACCGCCGGTTCCATGTAAAGTAATTATTAAATGTTTATTACTACCCTTATTCATTATGTGTTTCATTTTAACGCCTCCTCGGCTTTTTTCCCTACTTTTTTAAGTAAGTCTTGTAAGATTTTTTCTTCTTTAATATCTATAACATCAAAAATTGCCCGCATATAATCAAAGTGGCGTGCATATATATCTTCAAATATTTCGCGACCTTTTTTGGTTAGTGAGATTATTTGGACCCTTTTGTCTTCTGGTTTTTTCTTGCGATCTATGTAACCTTTTTTATGTAAGATTTCAAGTACATAGGTCATTGAACTGTTTGGAATCAAAATCACATCAATAATTGCCTGTGTTGTTAATTCACCCTTAGTATACAAGGCTTCCATCGTTGTAAACTCGTTGACATTAATATCAGTACCTACTAAAGAGTGCTTAACACTCTTTTGTAGGCTTTGATATGCTTTAAAAATTATAATTAAACTTTTTAAATCTTTATCTTTCATCAAAATATTCCTTTTCAAAAACCTTGGTACTTCTAACTGTATCAAAATCATCAAGTTGGGTTTCAATATATTCACGTCGGTGTCTTAAATGCATTGGAAGCGTTAGTTTCTCACCTAGATTTTCATAATCTTCTTCATCGTCAATAAATCCTGGCCCATCTGTCGCTAATTCAAAGAGGATATTTGGATACAGTCTAATATATAGTGACTTAAAGTAAAATCTATCCACAAACCCTGAGTTGGCAAGATTAAGTTTATCAAAGTAATCATTCCAAGCATCTAAGTGCTCTCTATCTTTAACTCTAAAGGCAACATGGTGTACTCCGCCATAACCTTGGCGAGCTTGTGGCAGTGTATCATCAATTTCAACAATAACTGACCCCCCATTTCCACCCTCACCCATTTCATAAAGGTTGAAGCCCTTTTCGCTATCGGTCTTTTTCATTTGCATAATAGTAACTAGAGCTTGGTCAATTAATTGTTCTGACGATACTCTTAGAAAAATTGGACCTAAACCCAATATTGCGTATTCATCTGGGACAGGCCCCTTATGCCAAGCTTCCCCAGGGGCAACCCCTTTATTGTTTTCATCGGAAAAGATTGCATATTGTTGCTGATCAAAGTCTTCAAAGTAAAGTACTTTATGCCCAAACATTTCAATTACTGGATCACGTTTTACCTTGTAGTGATCTAATCTAGCTTGCCAGTAGTCAAGCGCTTTATCATTGCTTACTCTAAAACTTGTTCTTGAAATATCATTTTTACCTTTTTGGTGAGCTGATATCCCTTTGAAATCAAAGAATGTCATGTCCGTTCCAGGGTTTCCGCGGTCATCCGCAAAGAATAAATGGTATGTTGTCAAGTCATCTTGGTTAACATTTTTCTTTACTAATCGCATCCCTAATATGTTTGTATAAAAATTATATATTTCTTTGGCACTACTTGTAATTGCGGTAACATGGTGAATTCCTTTTAATTGTTGTAAATTATTCATTTATATTTCCTCCTGTTTTACTTAACTTTTATTTTTAATCATTATTTAAAATTATATTTCATCAATTTCTCTTTGAACGATCGCAGGCATCTTTTTAATAATAGCTTGAGTTTCGTCTATGTATTTTTTTGGAATAATAAAATTCTCGCCTAGATTATCAACTGTTTCATCAATCAAAAACCCTGGTCCTGCAGTTGCCAGTTCGAATAAAATTCCACCTGGTTCTCTAAAATATACTGATCTAAAGTAATGTCTTTCTTTAACATCAGTCGGGTGATAACCTTTTTTTACTAAATAGTCTCTCCAGGCAACAATGTCTTCGTTTTTAACTTTAAAGGCCAGATGATGAACACTACCTTTGGCGACTTGGCCAATTCCTCTTGAGTTTTTTAATAATTCGATGAATTGTTCATCAGATTCTTTTAATTTTAGTTGATAGAAATCATTATCTTCATCAACAATCTCATAGCCAAAGACATCTGTTAAAACTGTTAACGTCTCTTTTGGCAATTTTGAAAATAGTGCTGCATTGATAATTCCTTTATAAGCTTGTTTTTCGCTAACGCCATTATAACTATATGGGTTATCCGCTGCTAAATCACTTTCAATAAATTCTATTTCAAGACCATCTGGATCTGTAAAATACAGTCTGTTTTTATCAAATCTTGTATATTCATTATTTTTTATATTAAATTCATTTAAGCGCTTTTTCCAAAATCCAAAACTATCCTTTGGTATGGCAAGGCTAACATAGCCTACCTGACCATCGCCAATTTTTCCTTGGGGCATATTGTTCATTGGAAAAGTAGTTACTATCTCACTACTTGCATTTTTATTACCATAATATAAATGGTAGTAATTTTTATCGTCATAGTTAAGCGTCTTTTTAACAAGTCTTAACCCTAATACTCCAGAATAAAAATCGACGTCTTTTTGAGCCTGACCGACAATTGATGATATGTGGTGAATTCCTTTAACTTTCATTTTAAACCACTCCTTACGTCTACGACTATATTATTACTAAACCGTAATGATTTCAATTAATATGCTCTTTTCACTATAAATTACTTCAATGGGTACTTTAGATGTATTGTTTTATTTCTATGCTAGTATATATTAATAAACAAGGAGGTAAAAATATATGTTTTTATCAAAAGAAGTATTGATGGAAATCCATCAACAAGCACCTGAGTATGATAAAAGTAATGAATTTCCAACGAAAGATTTTCAACTACTTAAAGATAGTGGTTATTATAAAGCTTTAGTTCCAAAAGAATATGGTGGGTTTGGGCTTAGTTTAAAAGAGGTTGCAAAAGAGCAAACTCAATTAGCAATGGCCGCTCCGGCTACGGCACTTGCCATTAACATGCACCATGTCATTGTCGGTATGGCCAAGCATATGGTTAAACATGGAAATCTAGCTGGGGTCCAGATATTAAATGATGCTGTTAAAGGGGAACTCTTGGCTTTTGGAATCTCAGAGCCGGCAAATGACCGAGTTTTGTTTGGGTCAATAGCTAGCGCAACTAAGACAACTGCGGGTGGCTATCTTTTTAATGGTCCAAAAGTATTTATCTCAATGATTAAACAATGTACACGTCTAATTACCTACGCTCAAGAAGAAACAGATGAGGGTCCCCTTTCAATTTTTGGCTACTTAGAAAATAATCCAAATACGATTATTGTTGATGATAATTGGGACGCTCTTGGTATGCGTGCTACTCAATCTAATTCTGTTTTACTTAAAGATGCTTATGCTCCAAAAACTGGAATCTTAACTAAAGTAAAGCCTGGTCCTAGCTTTGATCCCGTAATCTTTGGAATTTTTGCGAATTTTGAAATTTTGCTGGCAGCTACTTATCACGGTATCGGTAAACGCGCAGTGGAGCTTGNNGGAATAAAAGAAATTAAAAATCGTAAAAGTGTTGTAAATGCTGCAAACTATGATCAAGACAAGGATATTCGGTGGAGAATTGCTGATGCTGCCATTAAAAATGATGCAGTCGCAGCCCAAATTGAATATTTGGCTGATAAATTTGATGAAGGGTATGACTTTGGTAATTTATGGATGCCAAAACTATCCGCAGTAAAGAATAATGCCGTTGAAGCGTCCAAACACGCGGTTGACCAAGCGATTCGTGCTAGTGGTGGCCGATCATACTACAACGCTAATGAGTTGTCTAGACTACTACGTGACGTATATGCTGGCTTATTTCAACCTTCTGATCAAGAGTCACTCCATAATGCCTGGGCNNGTCTTGATAGGACCATTAACATGAACCTACAAACCTACATTAACTTACTAACTAGCAATCAAATTACTCCAAAAGAATTAGTTGAGGCATCAATTAAAAAAATTAATGATTTGGATCAAACAATTAATGCTGTCGTTGAAGAAAGATTTGAACTAGCACTTAAAGAAGCTGATAAAGATTACTCTCAAACAATGTTTAAAGGAATTCCTATTTTAATAAAAAGTCTCGGGCAAAACCTAAAGGGGGAACCAAGTACTGGGGCGTCTAAACTTTTAAAAACTTCGATATCAAAAACAACTGATAATTTTGTCGCTAAAATTATTGAACTTGGGTTTATTATTATTGGACAAACAAGTAGCCCTGAATTTGGATTTAAAAATATTACAGATTCAAGTCTTTATGGAGATGTTANNTTTATGGAGATGTTAAAAACCCACTAGACTTAACAAAAACTGCCGGGGGCTCAAGCGGTGGTGCTGCCGCTGCTTTAGTGGCTGATTATGTTCCTGTAGTAGCTGCAAGTGATGGTGGAGGATCAATCCGAATTCCGGCAAGCTATACAGGATTAGTTGGTTTAAAACCAAGTCGAGGTAGTATGCCAACTGGTCCCACAAATTATCGTGGTTGGCAAGGTGCTTCAGTTAATTTCTTTTTAACAAAGACTGTAAATGACAGTGAACTTTTATTTAATGCGATGAAAACAAATGTTGTTTATGCTCCATTTAATTATGTACAGGCTGATATAAAAGTTAGTAAGAAATTAAAAATTGCCTATAGTTTAAAATCACCAGTAAATACAAAAGTGTCACAAGATGCAAAAACAGCAATTTTAAAAACTGTCAAGGCTTTAGAAAAACTCGGTCACACAGTAGTAAAAGCCAACCCAAATTATGATGGTTTTAAATTAATGCAAAGTTATTACTTAGTCAATGGTGTTGAAACCGCAGCAATGATAAAAAATATCGAAACTTCTCTAAATAGAAAAGTTACTATTGATGAAATTGAACCTATTTCATGGGTCTTATATCAATATGGGCTTTCAATAAAAGGCTTTGAAATGGTTGAAGCGCTAAATTACTGGGATCAAACTAGTCATATTATGAATGAATTTCACCAACAATATGATTTATTTCTAACACCGACAACTGCAACAGTTGCACCAGACTTACAAAAAGAGTATATAAATAAAAATTTAATAGAAAAAATGCACAACATTGAAAGTATTTCTAATAAGTATGAAATAGTTTGGAAAATGTTTGAAAAGTCACTAGCTCATACGCCGTATACAATGCTTGCAAATATTACGGGACAACCTGCGCTTAGTCTGCCTTTACATCAAAATGATGATGGCCTTCCCTTAGGAGTCCAATTTATGGCCAATAAAGGTGAAGAAGACTTATTGTTTGAAATAGCAAGACAGCTTACCAAAGACTTATAAATTATTATCTAAATCATTTAATTTATGAAAACCAATTCTATAACATAATTAAAAACTTATTTCTGTTTGCACTTTTACAGAAGTAAGTTTTTTTGATATTTTGTCTTTACAAATTTTTCAATTTTTAAATATCTTGGTTGACATAAAGATTTAAATCAATTATGATACTTTTAATAGTAAAT
>LFRM01163327.1_pt1 | contig 11906 bp, 15 predicted proteins | sample 618341 | NCBI WGS metagenome assembly LFRM01 (sample SAMN03654438, study PRJNA283298) | anaerobic digester metagenome | isolation source: pool of bioreactors CSTR01a, CSTR02a, and CSTR03a thermophilic anaerobic... | place: Denmark: Kgs. Lyngby | collected 2014-05-21
ATTTATAAATACAATAATCTAATATATTAATTAATTCTTTTGAGAGTTTGATATAATTTAAACAAGTAAATATTTTGAGTTTAATTACTAGGTGGGAGAGAATATGAAACTATATATAAAACAAGCCGTCTTTACCTTGGGCGAGCAATTTACTGTGAAAGATGAATTTGGTGAAGATCAATTTTATGTTGTAGGAAGTTTTTTGCAAATACCAAAGCAATTTAGAGTTTTAGATAAAAATTCTAGGCAAGTTGCGACTATTGAGCGAATAATGTTTAGAATGTTTGGTCAATATGATATTGTTACAAACACAGATAGAATTACGCTAAAACGTCAATTTAGTTTGTTTCGCCAAGCCTACATTATTGAGGGGATAGATTGGTATTTACAAGGTAACTTTACAAGCCATAATTATCAATTAATTAGAGGGGGCAATCCTATTATGACTTTGAGTAAGCATTGGTTTACTTGGGGGGATAGTTATGAATTAAACATAACAAATGAGCAAGATGCTATTTTGGCTCTTTGTATTGCGATAAGTATTGACTATGAAATTTTAAAAGATCAAAGCAATTAAAAATGACTAGTAATTGACAATCGACTATTTGCTTTATTGGTTTTTTAGCTATTTTTAGCTTTAACACTATATTATCATTAAAAATTATTGGCTATCTTTAAGAGTAAGTATTCATTATTAACCAAAGATTTTTAAATAGTAAAAACTGTGTTTTTTTGTGAATTGTGTATAATGTTTTGATGGAGGGATAAATGAAAAAAATTATTTTGAGTGAGAGTTTTTATTCAGCAACAAAAGATGACCCCAAATTGCGGTCAGTCTTTATTGATATGGGTTTTAAGCCAATGGCAAATGATAAAACTTATTTAACAGTAGGTCGAATTGTGACACTTAAAGCGGCACTTGCTAACATAAATAAAAGTGTTGAAGCGGCAAATGAATTTTTAAAAGAAAATAATATGGAGGTAGTACTATATGAGTAAAACAAAAGAATTAGGTAAAATAATTTCACGTCTTCATGATGGTGAAGATCCAGAAGTAGTAAAAAAGGCCTTTACTGATCAGTTTGAATCAGTGACTTCAGCTGAAATAATCCAAATGGAACAACAATTAGTAGATGATGGGATGGCAATATCCGAAATACAAAAGCTGTGTGATATTCATGCTGATGTCTTTAATATGTCCATTGAACAAATTCATCAAAAACTTCCAGAACATGAAAAAGAGGGACATCCAATTAGAGTTTTAAAGGAAGAAAATAGAGCTTTGGAAGCCCATATGGAAAAGATGTTAGAAGTTATTGAAAAATATGCCTCTAGTAAAAGCGAGATTGATCATTTCGCACTATTAACTATGACGCAAGAACTTTTTGATATTGATAAACATTATGCAAGAAAAGAAAAATCGATTTTTCCGTTAATGGAGAAATATGGTTTTGAAGCTCCACCACAAGTCATGTGGGGTGTTGGAGATGAAATCCGTGCAGATCTAAAAGCTTTTCATCAAGCAGCCCAAGATAAAAACACTGAAAATTTAGCTGAGATTTTTATTGCCTTGCAAAAACGTATAGATGACATGATTTTAAAAGAAGAAAAAATAATGTTGCCAATGATTAGTGAGCTTGTAAGTGAAGAAGAATGGTTAGAAGTTGCTTATGATTCAGAAGAAATTGGCTATTGTTTAGTTTTTCCAAAAAAGAAATGGGTGCCAGCGTCTACTGATTTTTATAAACAAGTAAAACAAGACTTAGCGATAAAAGAGGAATCAATTCGTTTTGATACTGGTGTTTTAAATGTTGAACAGTTAAAAGGTATTTTAGATGCCTTGCCTTTAGATATGACATTTATCGACAAAGATGATAAGTTTAGATACTTTAACCAAGCAGAAGGCAGGGTGTTTGTACGGTCTAGATCAGCTTTAGGTAGACTAGTTCACCACTGTCATCCGCCAAGATCAGTTGACATGGTCGAGCAAATTATTTCTGATTTTAAATCAGGAGAAAAAGATACTGAAAACTTTTGGATTGAAATGAAGGGGATGCTTGTTTATATTAGCTACAAAGCGATTCGTGATGAATTTGGCAACTACATTGGAACTTTAGAAACAAGTTTGGACGTTCAGCCATATCGTGACCTACAAGGACAAAAAAGACTTATATAAGAAGAGAAAGATAAAAGATAAATCAGATTTTACGGTTTATCTTTTATCTTATAATTGTATATATTCTTAAGTTATTGTGGTAAAGTAAGATAATAAAAGAAGGGGGACTAATCTAGTGAAAAAAGATTATACAAATTTATATGAAGCTATCTTATCGTTAAAAGATGAAAACAGCTGTAAAAACTTTTTAAATGACATATGCACACCAAAAGAATTAGAGGATTTAAGTGATAGATTAAATGTTGCACAACTGCTTTTGCAAGGTTTCACTTATGAAAAAATAATTGAGGAAACAGGTATGAGCTCTACTACAATTGCCCGTATTAACAAAACCTTGCTTTATGGAGATGGTGGCTACAGAGAAGTGTTAAAAAATAAGTTTGACCAGTCCAATGATTTATAAGCTTTTTTTTCTTTGAAAAGAAGCTTTTTTTTACTTTTAACACTTTAGTGCTTTACTTTAATAAAGAGTGGGTGTATAATAAACACAGGAGATGATTTTTATGAAAAAAATATTGCCTTTCTTAATAGTTTTACTTTTAATTACAGGCTGTAATTCACAAGCAATGAGTAATGTTGACAATAGTTTAAATGGAATAATTGAAAAGGGAGTCTTTAAAATTGGACATACTGATTATCCGCCATTTGGTATGTTAGATAAAGGTGTGTCAATAGGCTTTGATATTGATATTGCAAAAGAAGTCGCAAAGCGTTTAGGAGTAGATTTTGAAACCAAATACATTGATTGGGATTCGAAACAATTTGAATTAGACAATGGTAATATTGATGCAATTTGGAACGGTTTTACAATTACACCTATGCGGGCACAAGAAGTAACTTTTACTAAACCTTACTTCGATAATCATATTGTAATGATGTCTTTAAAAGGTAATACATTTTCTTCTTTAGAGGATTTAAAAGATAAAATTGTTGGTGTAGAACTACAAAGTAGTGGTCAAATAGCTATTGAAGAGAAAACGGAAGTTAATGATTCACTCAAAGAAATGATGAAATTTACAGGTGTTTCAGAAGCATTGATGGCTTTGAAAACTGGTGGAATTGACGTAATTGTTGTTGATGAAAACTTTGCCAGATATGTTTCTTCTAAAGAAAGTAGTCTATATGAAATATCATCAGCTCGTTTTAATCCAGAGAATTATGGAGTTGGATTAAAAAAAGGTTCACAAAAACTTGCAGATAAAATAGATGAATTAATTGATGAAATGATCGCTGATGGCACTGCTGGAGAAATATCAGTTAAGTGGTTTGGTGAGGATATGATTTCAAGATGATAGAATATTTATTGGATATAACCCCATATGTCTTAGAAGGCTTTAAGATGACTTTTGGGGTTTTCTTTATCACCTTAGTCATATCAGTTCCTTTGAGTTTGTTTTTAGTTTATTTATCTAAATTTAGATTTTTTAAAATGCTTATTTCAAGTTTCACATGGTTAATGCGGGGAACACCATTAATTTTACAACTTTACTTTTTTGTTTTTGCCTTGCCAATATTGATTCCTGGCTTTGTAACTAAAAATGCTATTGTTGGGGCAAGTGTTGCCTTTGTATTAAATTATAGTGCTTATTTTACAGAAATTTTTAAAGGTGGTCTTTTAGCAATTGATAAAGGTCAATGGGAAGCTGCTAAAGCTTTAAAATTAAATGATTTTCAAACTATGTATTATGTAATCTTACCGCAGATGTTTCGCAATGTTATATATGCACTATCTAATGAAGTCATTACACTAGTTAAAGATACATCTTTGATAACTGTAGTTGGTTTGGGTGAAATTTTTAGAAACGCAAAAGAGTTACTACTTAGAGATTTAAGGTCTGAAGCTTTGTTAATTGTTGCGATTATATATTTACTATTTACTTTTGTAGTAATTCAAGTTTTTAAGCAATTTGAAAGAAAAATGAGGTTGACAATATGATAGTAGAAAATTTATCTTTCAATTATGGAGACAATATTATCTTAAATGATATTAACTTTCAAGTAGAACCTGCTGAAATGTTAGGAATAGTTGGTGAAAGTGGAGCAGGCAAATCGACTTTACTGCGACTTATAGGTGGTCTTATTCCCATTCAAAAAGGTAGTATTATTCAAGATGAAGGTATTGGAATAATTTTTCAAAACTTTAATTTATTTCCACATTTAAATGTAATAGATAATTTATCTTTATCTTTAAAAGTAAATAAAAACACTTCTAGACAAGCCATAAACACTAAAGCCAACAATATCCTCAAACAATTTGGTATTTTAAATAAGGCCACTGCTTATATAGATCAACTTAGTGGTGGCGAAAAACAAAGAGTAGCAATTGCAAGAGCCTTAATGTTAGATCCAAAAATTCTACTTGTCGATGAAGCAACTAGTAATTTGGATCCTAAGCGACGTGATGAATTTATGGATATTTTAAATAGCTTAAAAAAATCGGGAATGAAAATTATTATTGTTAGTCATGACCATGAAATTTTAAAGCAACACTGTGATCGAATGATTTATTTAAAATCAGGTAGAATATCAAAAATAATTAAAAATACAAAGTAAGCTGTACTAGTCATTAAAGTTTAAATTTTGATATAATGAAGTAGAAAAGAGAATGTTTCTACTTTTTTACTATGAAGATAGAAGGTTAGGTATTGTAATGAAAAAATACATTTTAATAATTTTATCCACATTATTTTTCTTGTTGTGGATAATTATAGGAAATACAACAATTAAAACAACCAATTTAATTATTAGTAGTGATGATTTACCAAAAGAGTTTTCTGGATATAAAATTGCGGTTATAGCTGATTTGCATAATAAGGATTGGAAAAATAAGTTAATCGATTCTTTAGAAAAAGCTAAGCCTGACATTATTGTTATTGTAGGTGACTTAATTGACTCATCTAAAACTGATTTAAATATCGCTAAAGTGTTTAGTGATAAAGCAGTCCAAATTGCTCCAGTCTATTATGTATCAGGCAATCATGAAGCTTGGAGTAATCAATTTGAAGACTTAAAAAATATTTTAAACAAGCAAGTTGTAGTGCTGGAAGATGAGAGTGTTTATTTAAAAAGAAATACATCAAAGATTCTTTTATTGGGAGTCAATGATCCTGACTTTACTAGAGCCAATGCACCTTTTTATGAAAGTAGCAGTCTTCTTGAAAATAAATTAGAAGAAATGATTTTTGATTATAAGGGTTTTAAAGTTTTGTTATCTCACCGTCCAGAGTACTTTGATATTTATAAAAATATGGATATTGATTTAGTAATTGCAGGCCATGCCCATGGAGGACAATTTAGAATTCCTTTTGTAGGTGGATTAATATCTCCAAATCAAGGTTTGTTTCCAAAATATACTTCAGGTAATTATAAGTCAAAAAACACAAATATGGTAGTAAGTAGAGGGTTGGGCAATAGTATTGTTCCGATTAGAATGAATAATCGATTTGAACTAGTTATAATTGAATTAAGTAATTAAACATAAGGAGGAATTTGGATGCAGTGTAAACAGTGTGGAAAAAGTAATATTGAAGTTGGCGTTAAGTTGGGTATGTCAACTGAGCCAGCAAATTTTGGTCCTAAATATAGTAAGTCTGTTTTTATTGGGACTGCTCCAGCATTTTGCGATTTGTGTTTAGATTGTGGAGAAATAAACAGAATATATATAAAGAGCGAAACCAATAAAAAATGGTTAAAAAAATAGTTTAGAAGAGGTATAGTTATGATTGTTAAAACATTAAGTTTAAATATTTATATCGATAACAGTAGATCTTTAAAAGACAAACGCAGTATTTTGCAAAGTATAATTCAAAGGTGCCGCCAAAAGTTCAATGTGTCAATTTCTGAAGTAGATAATTTAGATGAAACCAAAATGGCGACAATAGGCATTGCAATCATTAGTAATAGTGTGGCTTATGCTGATGAAGTATTGGATAAATGTTTAAATTTAATTGAACAAGATTATGATATAGAAGTCATAGCTTTAAAGCGCGAACAAAGATAAGACACCATTTAATAGAGGTGTCTTTTGTTTAAATTAAATAATAGTTAATCGCAATCAAGTGACATACAATGTTAAACTAGTAATAGGAGGTAGATTTTATGAAAATACTTGTATTTATAGCTGATGGTTTTGAAGAGGTAGAGGCTTTAACTGTAGTTGATTATTTAAGAAGACTTAATATTATTGTTGATATGGTTTCAATTTCAGAAAATCACCAAGTTAGTGGCTCTCATTATATTGAAGTTACAACAAATAAATTGATTAGTGAAATTAAACATAAAGACTATGATGGTTTAGTTATTCCAGGTGGAATGCCTGGAGCCACAAATTTAAAAGACAATAGTCAAGTAATTGAATTAGTTCAAAAAATGCATGCCGATAATAAAATGATTGCTGCGATTTGTGCAGGTCCAATCGTCTTAGAAAAGGCTGGGATCATAGAGGGCAAAAATATTACTTCATATCCAAACTTTGAGCAAAAATTAAAAAACTCTAATTACAAAAAGGATAAAACCGTGAGAGATGGCAACATTATTACTGCGCGCGGCCCATATTTTGCTGTTGATTTTACATTTGAAATAGTTGATTATTTATTAGGGAAAGATAAATTATTACAATTAAAAAAAGATATTTTGTATAACTTATAATTAAAAGGAGGAAAAATGGAAAAAATAAACTATTGTTATTTTATTGAAGAAGACTTTGAAATTGATGGAGATTTAGATAAGCCGGTTTGGAAAAAAATGCCTTGGTCATCACGTTTTGTTGATGTAATTGGAGGAACACCTGCAATTTACAATACTAGGGTAGCCCTTGCTTTTAGTGAAAAATATTTATATGTCGCTTATGACTGTGAATCGCCATTTCCTAAAGCTTCAATGAAAAGTAAAAATGACTTGTTGTGGTTTGACGGCAACATTGAGCTGTTTATTGATGGTAATGAAACTTATCATGAATTGCAGGTAAATGGCTACAATACAACCTATGAAGCATTTTATATATGGCGCGATGCTTATCATTCAAATAAGGAGTATCGAAAACAACCTGAATTTGATGTAATTGAAAATGATGCACGTGTCTTTGGAGGAAACCATGACCGAACGGGTTTATATTTTTGGAATGGTTCACACAAACGCAAAAACCGTTGGGCTTTTTTAAATTGGGGTATTAAAGATTTAAAAACAGCAGTTAAGGTTAACGGTGAACTAAATAATGATGAAATAGTTTCTAATAGTGTAACTTATGAATTAAAGATTCCTTGGGAAAGTTTGAAATGGCTAGCAGATAAAAAAAGTCTTCCACCAAAAGAAAATGATGTTTGGAAATTCTTTTTTGCCAGATATGAAAATCTAAGATTAAATGGTAAAGAAGTATCTGTAGGTTGGTCATGGGATAAAATTGGATCAGATGATAACCATCGCCCAGAATTATTTACTCCAATAACTTTTACTAAAAAAACTTTATGAAATGACAAAATAAAAGGTCGACATAACTGTCGACCTTTAAAATGTGAGGTATGTTAAATTATTTAGTTTTAAAGTACATAGCAGATAAACTAACATAGTATTGAATTAATTGTGTATTGCCATCATTGCTAACTTCAACACTTTCAAGGATTAAAAGGATTTTGAAATCAGCATTTTCTATCGTTAAACTCATATCTTCAATAGGAACAACATTGTGTTGATTTGCATCGTATGGATATTTTTGGGTAAGAGCTAATAAAAATTCTTCTAAATTTTCATCTAATTGTTGTTGACCATTTTTCTTAACAGAGATAACTGGAATTCCTACCTCTTTTTTAGTCAAAGACCAATTTATTTCATAAGTATCTCCATTTGCTTCGATGGTGAAGTCATTTGATTCATACATTTGATTCAAGCTGATCTTCATAATATCAGTGTAGCCATCTATATTTTCAACACCTGTTGCTATTTGAATATTTTGCCAATAGTAATTATCTAAATTTTCTTTGTCTTCGTAAGTTTTTACAAATCCAAAAGTTTTCTCAAAATTGAAATTATTGTAAAGATCTTCACTTAGCCAAGCTGGAAGTTTTTCTTTGTCTGAATTAGTAATATAATCGACGCTATCTGTAATATTAAACTTAGCCTTTCTATCTATATCAGTGCTAGCTTTTATAATCTTATCATCAACCAACATATTATTACTAATTAGTGTCTTTTTCAATCTAGAAATTTGTGATGAGTAAGTCAAATCCTCATAGCCAACAAAAGGTAAGACCCAAATTGTTGTAATGGCAATAGCAACCAAGGCAATCTTTTTGTATGCCTTAGTTTTTAAAAGGATAAGTAATAAAACAGAAATTAGCGCAAAAATCCAAATCATTGCAAAACTGTACTCTTCTGTTTTCAGTCCATATTCGCCAATTCTAATAAACAAGGCCCAAGCCTCAAATGCTAGAATATATAAAGCTGCAAAAGGATAGACAAGTTTATACAAGTTTGCTAGTTTTGTATTATGTTTTGAAACCATAATATGTAGCCAAATACCAATAATTATATAAGCAGTGGCAATAGAAGAAAGTTGAGTAAAAGTAACTTCTACACCGCTAAACAAAACTCTGATTGTCCAAACTATCAAAACTGCTGATAAAGCAAACATGATTGGTAGCAAGATTTTATCCAAAAGCACAATAATAAATTCAGGTTGATTGGTAGCTTCTTCTATTTCTGCTAAATTAGCATCAGCCTTAAAGCTTGGAAAATAACCCAAAAAGAAGATATAGGTTAAAAAAGCTGCTGCAATGGCAAAATATTGATAAATCTTATAGCTCATTGCATTATAAATTAATGCTTCAAATGCTCCTAAAACACCGAGTGTTCCAATTAAGATTACAAGGCCATAAATCATTGAAATAACAAAAGAGCGATGACTCATAAAAAAACTTGAGGCAAAGTCTTTAATATGTTTTGACTTTGAAGCGATGTAGACAAAAGCTATCGCACTTATTAAGGTTGCGGCAATAACTCTAGCTTGGGCAATTGAGGCGATATACTTATAACCTTCATCATCAATGCGTAAGCCCAAAAAGTATAAAGCGATAAAGGCAATGATACCAACGAGTATGGCCGATCCATTAGCAATCGCAAAGGATTTTTTATCTTTTGCCTTTTCTACTTCATAGAAAGCTATACTTGCTTGGGAAAAAATGGCCGTCAAAAATAAAGACAGCTGAATAGTGTTGTAAAGAAAGTTAACATCGCTACGATAAATGTTTTCTTGGAAAACTCTGATCATGGCGATTATCGCTATTAATAGCGCACTGAAAACAGCTACAGGAAATCGAGTAAATGATTTTGTAGTATTTTCAAATAATGTGTTTACTGCATTTTTTAATTGGTTCATACTATCAACTCCTAAGCCTATTATACAAGAAAAGCATTTTATTTACTTAAATACAGATGCGTATTTTTAATTAATAGAATTTGCACGTTAAGTGCTATTTTCGTTGTCTATGATATAATTGAGACACAAACAAGAAATCATCTATGTAAAGATAGTATTAAGGGGACAATTAAATGGAAAATATGACAATTGATAAAGGTAAAATTGCTCTAATTTGTGACTTGGACTTAAATAAATATTTAGGTAAGTGGTATGAAATTGCAAAGTATGCAGTCAAAGAGCAAAGAAATTTAGACAATGTAACAGCGACTTACTCACTAAAAGATAACGGTAAGATTTTAGTCCATAATGTAGGTTATAAAAATGGTAAGAAAAGACAAATTAAAGGTAGTGCTTGGCTTAGAGATAAAAAATGTACTGGTGGACTTTATGTAAGATTTTTTTGGCCGTTTAAATCACAGTATAATGTCATTAAATTAGCCGATGATTATCGTTATGCTGTAGTTAGTGGTGAAGAAAAAGATCGCCTTTGGATTTTAAGTCGAGATCCTATTTTAGATATAATTGATTACAATGAAATTATTGAATTTTTAAGAGTGAAAGACTTTAGTGTTGACAATATTAGCTTAACTGACCAAAGCCGAGTGGTTAAATAATGCTTGTTCTTCAATATTTAATTGATAAATCAAAAATAATAATTAGTGTATTACTAGTTTTAGGCTTAGTTGATATGACAATAATAAAATCTAAATGGCAATATGCCTCTTTTTATATTGTTGGTTTTATGTATCTTGTTATCTTAATTTTAATGCGTTTTGACTGGTTTAATTTAACAGATAAAATAGGCAATATAATATTAATTGTAATGGTTTTATTTTTATTTTTGCCAATTGCTTTAGTTATTGCTTTTCCAACTGAAAAACTTCCAGTTCCAAGTGGAAAATATCAAGTCGGCACTAAAATCTTTGATTTGACAGATTTATCTAGAAATGAAATTTATGGCGATAACCCAACAAAAAATCGTAAAATTAAATATCAAATATGGTATCCAACTGATGATACTTATGGTTATAAAAAAGCTAAGTGGATAAGTGATGGCAAACGTTTAACAAGAAAGGTTGCCTCAAATATGCGCTTGCCTGCTTTTATTTTAGATCACACAGCAAGTATTGATTCTAATTCATATTTAAATGCGCCAATAAGCGGACAGCAATTAAACTATCCAATTGTAATTATCTCCCATGGGTGGAAAGGTTTTCGCGAATTACATACTGACTATGCAGAAGAGTTAGCATCAAATGGTATCATTGCACTCAATATTGATCATAGCTATGGTTCTCAGTATGTTAGATTTGAAGATGGAAGTGTGGCGCAGCTTGATAAAAATGCTTTACCTAGCTTTATTAGACCTTTTGAGTTTATAAAGTATTCAAGTGCACTAGCTATGACTTATGGAAAAGATGTAATAGCAATTATAGATGAAGTAGAAAGATTAAATAATGAGACCGATTATTTTAAAAACAAAATTGATATAAACAAAATTGGACTATTAGGACACTCAACTGGTGGTGGCGGTATGGTATATTCAACACTTAATGATAATCGTATCAAAGCCTTTATGGGTCTTGATGCTTGGGTTGAGCCCTTAGCTAGTGTTAATTTGAAAAAAGGTTTAAATGTTCCAGCCTTATTTATAACTAGTGAACAGTGGAGTAAGCACTCAAACAATAAGTCGATAGTAACAATTATAGAAAACTCCAAAGCAGCACATTTTTTACAATTTGACAAAACAAGGCACGTGGATTTTTCAATGACTTACATGTATACTCCTTTAACAAGATATATTGGTTTTACTGGTAACTTGGGAAAAAGAGCTTCTTCACAAGCTCAAAGAGAGATAATATTAAAGTTTTTTGAAAAAAATATTAATGATAATGTCACAATTAATTCTGACTATTTATCTCAATTTGCAAAGGATAATGAGATTGTAAAAATTATTAATTAACGGTTTGGAGGTAGGCTATTTTTATAGTTTACTTCTTTTTTTATGGAACAAATAAATTAAGTATTAATAGTTTATTATTTATGATAAATATAAAATAACTTTGTAAACGGATACAATTTGCTTTACAAGTAAAAATTAAGTGTTATAATGGATTTAGGAAAAGGTTTTCCGTAAAGAGAAGAAAGAGGAGGAAAAATTATTATGAAGAGATTTATGAAATTATTTGTGGTAACACTTATTGCTTTATCACTTGTCGCTTGTGGAGGCAGTAAAGATGTTGAAAAAGAAAAAATTACTTTAAAAGTTTGGGGTGCTCAAGAAGCGCAAGACTTTTTAAAAGAGCGTACAGACGCTTT
>LFRM01258682.1_pt1 | contig 11901 bp, 11 predicted proteins | sample 618341 | NCBI WGS metagenome assembly LFRM01 (sample SAMN03654438, study PRJNA283298) | anaerobic digester metagenome | isolation source: pool of bioreactors CSTR01a, CSTR02a, and CSTR03a thermophilic anaerobic... | place: Denmark: Kgs. Lyngby | collected 2014-05-21
GCTTTATTCTAAGGTACCCTGCCGAAAAGACCGGTATCACAAAAATAATTTATGAACCCTGGCATTATCGCTACGTTGGCTATCCTTATTCCAAAATAATGTACGACCGGAACATCTGCCTTGAAGAATTTTATATCAATATGAACAAATATGGTTTCTATTCAGTAGCAGACTCTAACCACGTATACCTGACTATTCTTAACCAGGGGGATCAAAGAATTTATCTGTCAGAACCCGTTCCAAGGGGTTAACCCTAACAAATATTCGGAAAAAGATTCAAAAAGAGACCGCCAAAAAGCGGCGGTCTCTTAAGACCCTTGGTTTTTTATATTACTCCCCGGGAATCCAGCTATTAACCAGTTCCTCGTTTTCGTTCATCCAGTCTCTGGCTGCTTCCAGGGGGTCGGTAGCTTCTTCAATTACGCCCATTAAGCTGCCTAGCTGATCGTCTGTGAACTTCATGTTTTTAAAAAATTCGGCTACCTCCGGCATATCTTCGGAAAATCCTTTTCTGGTAACGGTGTGAATATTTTCAGAGGAACCGTAAACGTTTTTGGGGTCTTCCAGGAACTTAAGGTCCCAGCGGGCAAACTTCCAGTGGGGCGTCCAACCGGTAACAACAATAGGTTTCTTATTGTCAATTGCCTTTCCTAAAGCTGCAGTCATTGCCGGACCGCTGCCGGTAACCAATTCATATTCCAAGCCATATTGCGGAATGGCCCTTTCAGTAGCTCTCATAATTCCGGCACCTGAGTCAATGCCGATGATTTGCCCATTAAAAGCTTCTTTGTTGGCATTTAATTGTTCAATGCTGTCTATTTCCACATAATCGGGAACGACCAATCCAATAACGGCTCCTTCATAATTGTACCCCAAATCATCAATTTGGTCCCCGTATTCTTTCATGTAGTCCTCGTGAGTTAAAGGGAGCCAGCAATCGAGAAAAGCGTCAGTATTGCCGCTTGCCAGTGATGTAAACAGGGGGGCTACATCTGCTGCAGTGGATTCTACTTTATAACCCATTTTATCCTCTAAAATAACTTCAGCCAGGTTCGTCATGGCAATACCTTCTGCCCAGTTAACATACCCCAGCTGGATTGTTTTGTCTGCCCCGTTTTGGGTCCCACTGGCACCATTATTGGCACAACCAGCGGCAAAAAATACCAAGATTGAACATGCTAGGATAACAGTAAGTATTTTTTTCACAAAAAAACCTTCCTTTCAAAATAGGAGAATTTGCCGATAATTTTCATACTCATGCTCGTTTCTGACCTAAATTTTGCGTAATCCTGTCAAGAACCATTGCCAGTATTACTACTGCCAGGCCTCCTTCGAAACCAAGGCCAATTCTCATTTGAGTGATACCTTTTAAAACCACATCACCTAATCCTCCAGAACCAATCATGGCAGAAATAACAACCATAGACAACGACAATAGAATTGTCTGATTTAAGCCCGCAAGAATAGTTGGCATGGCAAGAGGTATTTGTACCTTGTAGAGCAACTGACTGGAAGTTGAGCCAAAAGACCGTGAGGCTTCAATCACCTCCTTTGGAACTTGGCGAATTCCCAGGCTGGTTAACCGCACGACCGGAGGCATTGCAAATATTACTGTTGCTACTGCCCCGGGAACCGGGCCTAAATCGAAGAAATATACCGCAGGTATCAAATATACAAAGGCGGGCATGGTCTGCATGAAATCTAATACCGGACGTAAAATTTTATCCAGAGTATTGCTTCGGGACATCCAAATGCCCAGGGGTATCCCGATTATTAATGCAATTGCCGTGGCGGTAGAAACCAGGGCAAATGTCTGCATGGTTGCATTCCATAATTCCATGGAACCAATGAGCCAAAGACCCAGGCCGGTGAATATGCCTGTTTGTCTGCCTGCCACTTTCCAGGCAATTGCAGCAAAAATCAATACCATAAGAATGAAGGGAATGGTAGAGAAAACCCATTCAAAACCGTTGATTGTTGCCTCCAGTGCGTTCTTAATGCCTTCAAAAAAACCAGCAAAATTGTCCGTCAGCCAATCTATAAAAATTTCTACATAGTCTCCTAAAGGGATTCTAACCATCGGAATCCTCCTCTCCTATGATGCCTGCCAGGACAGAAGCTTTGAATATAATACCTAATACTTTCCTGTTTTCATCGACTACTACAAGGGGGTATCGGGAGTTTAGAACCATAGGTATTAGTTCCTCTATCAGGGTATCCGGAGAGACAGTTTGTACATCCCTGTTTAGAATTTTTTCGATGTTTTCTTTCCGGTTTTTTATCTGTTCCGTTGCATCGTCAATGGTAATAATACCTTCCAGCTGGCGTTCCTTATTTACAACGAAAATACTGGATATGGATTCCTCTTTCATTTTTCTTACGGCAACCCGAACCCCTTCTTTCGAACTCACAAGGGTATCCGCACGTTTCATTATCGATGCCGCCGTAACGACCCTGGCGCGGTTAACATCCTGTACAAATTCTCTCACATATTCGTTGGCGGGATTTTCCAGGATTTCTTCCGGTGTGCCAATTTGCACAATAACGCCATCTTTCATGATGGCAATTCTGTCACCGATTTTTAGCGCTTCATCCAGGTCGTGAGTTATGAAAATAATAGTTTTTTGCATTTTAACCTGGAGGGACAGCAATTCATCCTGCATTTCCTTTCTTATCAAGGGGTCTAATGCACTGAAGGCTTCATCCATTAACAGGATGTCCGCATCTGTTGCCAGTGCCCTGGCCAGTCCCACACGCTGCTGCATGCCGCCGCTGAGTTCGGTGGGCATTGATTCCTCATAACCTTTAAGCCCAACCAATTCTAAAGCCTGTTGAGCCTTTTCCTTGCGTTCTTCCTGATTTTTTCCCTGTATTTCAAGACCGAAGGCAACGTTGTCGATGATGGTCCGGTGGGGGAGGAGGGCAAAATTTTGAAATACCATTGCCATCTTTTTTCGCCGGATTTCAATCAGCGTATTTTTGTCGCACCCTACAATATCCTGACCATCAATTAGGACTTGTCCGGCTGTCGGTTCAATTAAACGGTTCAAGCACCTGATTAAAGTAGATTTCCCGCTTCCCGACAAACCCATTACAACAAACATTTCTCCCTGTTCAACAGAAAAGCTTGCGTTGTTGACGCCAACACTGTGACCGGTTTTTTTCAGGATTTCATTTTTTGTCGTCCCTTTTTCCAGAAGAGGGAGTATATTCTGCGGTGTTGGCCCAAATATCTTGTAAACATTTTTTACCTCGACTTTAGACATAAAAAAAGTGCTCCTTCTATAGAATAACGGAATTAATTATAACGCCATATATTTATAATAACCTATAGGGCAAAGTAACAACCTATGAAAATTGGGAGGTTGGTACTTCCCTAGTAAGAATATTTTATATCCTTATTTTTGTCAAGTAATGGACTTTGAGATATTCCTGGTTAGCAGTGTTTGAATTTATTGTTTTCTTATGCATTTAAGGAGATATAGGGTATACTTGAGGAGAAATGGAATTTTAGACTACACGAGGTAACACAATGCAAAAAAATGTTAAGATAACCCCTCCCAGGTACCAACAGGTGGCTGCTGATGTTGCCGCCAAAATTGCTAAAAGGCATTATCTTGTGGGTGACAGGATATATGCCCGTTCCGGTCTGGCCAGCCAATACGGTGTTTCCTCCGAAACGGCTCGGCGGGCTATTTGCGTGCTTGCTGATATGGAAATAGTTGAGGCTAGAAAAGGAAGCGGAGTAGTTGTAAAGTCCTACGAAAACGCTGTCAAATTTGTGCAGCATTATCAAAATATCCAGTCGATGGCTGACTTGAAGAGGGAAATCTTTGCTATTATTGAAAAGCAGACAGAAGAGAATAAAAAATTGAAAGAATGCATTGCTAAAATGATGGATAAGACCGACCGTTTCAGATCGATTAATCCTTTTACTCCTTTTGACATGGTAATTGACAGCACTTGCCATTACATTGGAAAAACTATATCAGAGCTGAATTTTTGGCACAATACACTTGCCACAGTTATTGCAATTCGGCGTAATGATACCCTGCTTTTGTCTCCTGGGCCTTATTCCGTTTTAATGGAGGGAGATGTTATCTATTTTATTGGGGAGGACAAGTGCTTTGAACGGGTGAAAAAGTTTCTTTATGGCAGCTCTGAAAGGGAGTCTACGTCCGGTATTTGTCCCGGTTCCCAGGAATAATTACTTATTTTGTGAGGCTTGAGGTTGCGCGATTCCTGTGTTATGATGAAAAAAATAATTAAAATGATAAAAAACTGAGGTGCCAGATGCGGGGAGTGTCTTTCAACTAATAAACTAAATCTTACCCTTAGAAGAGCTGACCAGTATTAGGGGTTAGTCTGCGCTTCTTTGGGGATGGTGGTTGAAAAACACTCAGGTTAAATAAGAATAGGCATCAATATGTTCATTTCTGCAGTCAACCTGTGTGGTTACTGCAGTTTTATTTTTCTAGGGGGTATGTGGCATGAAAATAGCTTTTGAAAACCTTTCAAAAACCTACGGTGGGCACACCGTATTTGAAAATATCAGCGGCGAAATCAATGAAGGCGATATTATCGGCCTCATCGGTGTAAACGGTGTTGGAAAATCAACACTGGCGAAGATTATGGCCGGGATTGAAACTGCTGACTCAGGTACCGTCAAATATTTTCCCAGCTGCGCCAGAGTATTATATATTGAGCAATTTCCCGTTTTTGCCCCTGGAATTTCAGTTTATGAGGTAATCTCCCGGATGGTTGCTGCCGGTACCCGAGGAGGTAAGGGTGATGCAGTTTCAGTTGAAAGACAAGTTCTTAACAGTGTTGGTTTTGACAGTAAGATGTGGGGACAAGAGGCCGCAACTTTAAGCGGCGGAGAAAAGACTAAACTTTCCCTTTGTAAAGCCATGATTGCCGATTTTGATTTTCTCCTGCTGGATGAGCCAAGCAACCACCTGGACATCGAAAGCTGTGACAGGTTAGAGGAATACGTTCGAAACCTTAATAAACCCGTATTGATAATTTCTCACGACCGCTATTTGTTGGACTCAGTAGCTAACAAGATTTGGGAGCTTACCTCAAAAGGGCTGAGGCTTTACCAGGGGAACTACTCTGCATATAAAAATCAGAAGCAAATTGAAATCCGGAATGCGGAAAAAGAGTATAACAAGCAGCAGGCAAAAATTGAAAGCCTGCAGCGCACAATCAGCGATAGGAAAGACTGGTATGCAGGTGCTCATAAGGCAGCCGGGCAAAATGATTTTTGGCGAAGCAAGGCGAAAAAACATGCCAGTGTCTTGAAGTCTAAGAAAAGAGAATTGGAAAAGCTGGAACGAAATAAACTGGAAAAACCTAAAAAGGAGGTTTCCCCTGCATTTGATGTGATAAATAAGGCAGTTGCCGGTGACAGGCTTCCTCCGGTGCTAATTCAGGCAAGAAACCTGGAAAAAAGTTTTGGGGATAGAGTAATCCTTAATGACTGTTCTTTTAACATAATGCGGGGAGACAAAATTGCTGTTATCGGGAAAAATGGTTCAGGCAAAACTACCCTTTTGAAAATGATTTGCAAACAGGACTCCGGTAATTTTGGTACCATAGCTGCTACGCCGTCATTAAAAATTGGTTATTTTGCTCAGGAACTTGATGATTTGGATGACGAGGCGAGTATTTTGGAATATGTCCTGGCATCCGGTTCCACAGTAGCTGAAGCGAGGCTTCTGCTGGCCTCTCTGCTTTTCAGGGGGGACGATGTCTTTAAAAAAATAGGCAATCTGAGCATGGGTGAAAAGGGAAGAGTTGCCTTTGCCCGGTTGATTCTATCCGGCGCTAATATGCTGGTGCTGGATGAACCTACAAACCATATGGATATCGTATCCAGGGAGAAAATTGAAGACGTGCTTATCGAATTTAAGGGAGCTATCCTGGTTGTGTCACATGATAGGTATTTCATTAATAGGGTAGCTGATAAAATATTTCGGATCGACGGGGGGAATCTCACTTTTTATGACGGGGGCTATGACTACTATGTTGCTAAATCCAGAGAGGACAAGGAAAGAAGTGAAAAGGGGGAAGAGTATAAAGATATAAAAGACAAGATCCGGCGTTTGGAATGTGAACTGGCATTTATCAGCGGTAAATTAAATGATGCTCAAGATGAGGAAGAAAAAGAAAAACTAGATCAGGCGTTCCTAAAAACCGCCAAAGAGCTCAACGCCTGCAAGGAGAAACTCCAAGTTTAGACTTAAAAATTTCCTGAAAGGGCAATAATATGTAAATAATTCCTTGTTATGAAGCCTTTTATGTGATAGCATTTGCTTCATGGAATAGTAAAAAGGAGTAACATTATGTCAAAAATTGCCCTTGTCACAGACAGCACTGCTGATATACCCTTTGAAACGGCAAAAAACTACAATATCAATATTATCCCTTTAAAGGTGGTATTCAGCGAAAGGGAATATCTTGACGGTTTGGAACTGCAGCCTGATGAGTTTTATCAAATGCTGGAAAAGTCTGAAACCTTACCATCTTCTTCCCAGCCCGCGCCTGCAGATTTTATTCAATTGTATCAGGCCTTACTGGAACGGTATTCTGAGGTTATTTCTATTCATTTGTCATCGGGTCTAAGCGGTACTGTAAATGCCGCCAGACTGGCGGGAAACAGGTTTAAAGGAAAAATCCATGTGGTTGATTCTAAGAGCATAAGTCTTGGTATTGGTGTATTGGTAGTTGAAGCCGCAAAGAGTATTCGGGCAGGCTTAAAAACCCAGGAAATCCTGAAAAGAGTACAAGAAGTGAGGAATAATTCCGAAGTTCTTTTTACCCTGGACACACTTGAATACTTGCGCAAGGGTGGAAGAATCGGCAAGGTTTCCGGTTTGGTTGGTTCAATGCTTCATATTAAGCCTGTGGTACGGGTGAATGAAGATGGGATATATGTTCCTTTTGGAAAAACCAGGACTCAGGAACAGGCACTGCGTGCAATTGAGAGAGGTTTTGCTGCACTTGCAAGGGGACGTGAAGCAGTAAGGTTGGTAATTGCTCACGGTTCCGCTTATGAGGCAGCAGTCAGATTGCGAGAAAGACTGGAAACCTTATTTAACATCGAGGCGGAAATGTTTACTAAGGTTGGCCCGGTTATAGGCGTGCATACCGGGCCGGGAACCGTGGGCGCGGCCGTGGTGTACAAGTGAAATGAATTTATTCCGGAACAAATATTATTGCACCGTTCATCGGCATTAAAAAACCAACGGTTCATTCAGCCCGTTGGTTTTTGTTTTGAACTTCTTTAGCGGTCTGTACGGCGAATCTGGCCTCTGATTTCACCATCGGGATTTTGGTCTGTATGGGCGTTGACATAAGTGTTGCCTGCATTCATTTCGTCTATCAAGTCTCTTATGTCCCTTCCCTCAAACGGGCCGGTTAATTCACTTTGGGAAATAGTTCCCATTACCTGGCCTTGTGTTAGTGTAATTCCCGGTGAACTATTGAACATGGGAGCAATAACTGGACCGTTTACCCCTCGCCTCCCTAGGTGAATATGAGCTGCAAAGACTCTCCGAATATTTCTCATTTTTAACCTGTAAAAAATTTGCCGGCTGCCTTCATTGTACTGAAAGTCTGCCTGGCCGGTGGCAGAGGTATTTACGGGGGGAACCTGCTCAGCGCCTGTCAATTCAGCAAAAAAACGCATACGAATAACCTCCTTTCTCTATAGTCTATTAATTAAAGGAAAGATTTGACATTACAAATTGAGAATTTACCCAAGTAACTTTTTTTCCCAACAATTCATAAGATGGAAAAAACAGTATATGGGAGAGGAATGTTTTATGGCTGTCACGTATGAGGTTCAATCCGGAGAAAACCTGGAGTCAATTGCCCGGCGATTTGGGACCACCACGGCTGAAATATTGCGGGTAAACGAAATTCCGGACCCGCAGCGTTTGCAGGTCAGAACAGTAATCAGGATTCCGGTCCCTGTTATCCCCCCAACTATTCCGTCAAGAAGACCTTTTCGCAATGTCACTACGAGTATAATCCGGAATATCTTGTATATCTTTTCCACCGACAGAATGCTCTACAGGAGGAATCAGCGGGTACAACTGCAGTTAATAAAAATAAATATTGGACCCAGACCGATAACCCTAACTTACAACACTGCTCAGCGCTTTGACTTTTATGTCCGCCGGGGAATTGCGGGACCTGTCATCTGGCAGTGGTCTCAAGATCGGCAGTTTGCCCAATTTATCCAGCGAGTAACACTGGCGCCAGGGGCTGCGCAAATTTTTAATGCCGTTTGGGACCAAAGAACAAATGAAGGTATTCCAGTTCAGCCCGGACTTTACACTGTTCAAGCAGAAAATGTGGCCCAGGAATTGCGCGGAAGGAGGGTTTCTTTAAGAATTAGGATTGCCCCGTAAGGACTTGTGACCTGATCAATACCCTGATGGGGAAATCAACGTCAAATTATATGTACTGACCGGCAATTCAGCGATAATAATAAACCAACGGTAATATTATTACGTTGGTTTATTATTGCAAGATTCTTTTTGCAGTAGACGGACAATTACTTCTCAGTGTAACCTAATTCCCGGATACTATTTCAACAACCCTGTCTGTTTGGTTAGGGAACAAATCATTGGGAACGGATTCACTGCCCAAAGCAGATGCCACTTTCCATCTAGCACAGGCATTGAAGTCGTCTTTACAATACTTTGCCTTGTATATATTTGCCATAGCAGGCATTTTATCCATTTTTTCATTAAAAAAAGGGCATTTAACAAGACTTGGACAGTCTGACATATTATGACCTCCTATTCAATAAAATTAAAAAACAATTGAAACAAGGTATAACTTAAAAGGAAATTTGTCCGTCTAAAGCAGGAACAGTAAAAGTCCAACTGGTTTTTCCTTTTATTAAAGATTATCGGTGGGAAAAATGGAAAGTGAACACCTGAAAAATTTTTTGGGAGGCTGAAAGCACCGGCGGTTCTTGGACTAAGACTTCAAAGATTAATATAAGGGACATCTCAAATTTTTTTTGCAAAAAATTAGTCCAATTAACAATAATATTGCCTTTTAAGATTTGAATTACTGCAAATAATATGCTTAGACAAGAAAAGGAGGTGAGAATTCTAAAATGGCCAGTGGACAAAGAAGAAACACTATTATGGTTCCCCAAGCAAGAGCTGCAATGGACCAGTTCAAATACGAAATAGCTAATCAAATAGGCCTTAACGTCAAACCCGGTGATTACTGGGGTGACATTCCCTCCAGATTAAATGGTGCCGTTGGTGGCCACATGGTTCGCCAGATGATCCAAGCCTACCAGGAAAGCCTAGCAAACGGAACTGCTGCTCCGGTCCAGGCTACTACGCAAGCTCAGCCCAGCAGCCTCAAGAGTTAGCAAAGGGGGTTAGCGGGATTTTCCAACCTTTAGATAGATAATACCCCGCAGTCTATAAGGCTGCGGGGCACCTCTTTTTTAAATCTTAATTCTTGGCAAGTTTTTCAAAGTATTCTTTTAACTCAGGTGAGACAGGTGCATCTTTGGCAATCCTATCACCAAAACTGCCGGAAGAGGTATAGAAATTTACCTGTAATTCTTCGTCAATGGAGTATCCCCTGTATCTGCCGGATTTTTTCAAAAGCTCTTGAATTAAATCTGGGTCTTTAATTTCTATCCTTTGAGGAATATCCCCCGAGCGATTTTGAATTGGTTCCAGAGAAGCGGATTTTACTTCCCCGGGTTGGAGGATGCATTTTTCATAATATCCTTTTTGTTTTAACCAATGGATAGTAGAGGAATAAGTATCTCTTAAGGAATAGTCGCACCTCCGGTCTCTGTCGATGTTCATAATGTCAATCATTGGGCCGCTTTTATCAATAATCATTTCCTCAAAGGAAGCATTACTTATGTCCTTCCGGAGAGCTCCTATCAGTTGGGCAATTTCCTGTTTGTCGGAGATGATAATGGAATCCTTGGAAGTCCGGTAATCTCCAATTTCTATCACTTTTATTGAGTTTGGATGCTGCCTGAGAACAGGGAACCTTCCTTCCTTGTACTCAGCTGACTCGTAAATGGGTTTGAGAAAATGAGCGAATGCCCTTTCATTAACCTGATACTGACGGATAATATTTTTGCCGTTTTTCAGGGTATAAATAATAAATTGACTGTACCCATCTTCTCTTCGCTGTTTCAGGATTTCCCTGTGCAGAAGAGAAATATTTTTTATATTCTCTGGTTGTTTGAAGACCAATATACCTTCCGGTTGGTCGTAGGGATTTTGCAAGTTTTCTACAGCATTTTTTTTCTGATAGTCCATCCAGCCGTAAATATTGGGACCGAAATATACTTCTGCAATTTCTTCAGCTTGCGGAATGTGGTCAACATATCCAAAAATATCCACCTGGACTGAGAAAAGCGCCACCACAACCAGAAGGGCAAAGATCAGGTAGCCTTTGTATGCCTGCCGCCATATTTTGAAGGATTTGTGTAACAGGATTTCTGCAATCGAGTATCCCAGCAGTGAGCCCGAGAAATATCCGAAGACTAATATTGCCAGCGACCCGTCAGAAATGTTGTAAAAGTATGCACCGGTAAGCAGCATGGTACATACGGTGACCCCGTACTTGAAGATGGGGCGGATGATAGAAAAGGCTACTACATCTGTGGCTGCTTCCAATTTCCTTTTCCGGTATGCATACAGGGCAAGTACGAATGTTGCCAGAATTAAAACTACTGTTCCGGCGGCATATGCTGCCGTAAAGGTTTCCCTGTCAAAGTACCCCGAGAGCAGGGCATAAGGTGGGAAGCCGGCAATTATTCCCTCGTGAAGCCTGAAACTGCTGTACCCAAAAAGAAGCTGTGAAAGATTGTAGCTTACCAGTTCATACACCCCAAAAGGCAGGGCAAAAAGGATATAGGTAAAGATTATGTGTGCTGCCGGGTTCCCCGTAAACATTCCCACAAATACGGCAACGGCAAAAAACAAGATATCAAATAGGAGTGTATATCCCATCCAGGAAAAGATATTGCCTTTTGAATATACATCATTAAGCAGTGTAAACTGCTGTACGCACATAAGTGCTACCCCTGTGATTATCACAGGAATTGCCAAAAGTAAAATACCTGTCCCGCAGTGGGTGAAGAACATCTGCTTTCTCGTCACAGGAAGACTGTGAACCGCTGATGTAGACCTGTTGAAATGCAAATAATTGAAAAGAAGTACGGCCAAAAACACCGGCACTGTATAAATCAAGATTATTTGGAACTCGCTGTACCCGGTAGAAAGCTCCAGTGATCTCTTCAGTCCTTCCCATGCCCATTCATTTTCTGCGGAAGTGCCCAGCAGCAAATGATTAAAGGGCAGCACCAGCAGCAGGGCGATGGTATAGAGGGCGCTTAACCACCAAAACCGTTTAATGTTGCCGGAGAATAGTCCTTTTTGGATTAATTCTTTAGATAAGGATGTTTTTGATGTCATAGTCCATCCCTCCAAGCTCGTAAATGAATACTTCCTCCAGGGTCAGTGGAAGTATGTCAAGAATAACCGGTTGTGTTGCCTTGAATTTTGGCAGTATTGTTTCTTTTCTGCCTCTTACTATCAGAGTCAGGATGCTGCCGATTTGTTCCCGGTGCAGAATTCCTTCCATGGCCAAGGCTTCCTCCGGTATTTCTCCTGTATATCCAACCTGAATCTTATGGATGTCGGATTTCACGTCATCCAGTTCTCTTTCAACAACCAGCTTTCCATTGTGGAGTATGCCGATGTGGTCAACCACATCTTCCAACTCTCTTAGATTGTGGGAAGACACCAATACTGTGGTACCGCGTTCCGCAACATCCTGGAGCATCAGGTTCCAGACTTTCCTGCGCATGATTGGGTCCAATCCATCCAC
>LFRM01083970.1_pt1 | contig 11898 bp, 10 predicted proteins | sample 618341 | NCBI WGS metagenome assembly LFRM01 (sample SAMN03654438, study PRJNA283298) | anaerobic digester metagenome | isolation source: pool of bioreactors CSTR01a, CSTR02a, and CSTR03a thermophilic anaerobic... | place: Denmark: Kgs. Lyngby | collected 2014-05-21
CCCCTGACAATGCAGGCTCCCCTCCTGCCGCCACTGGTGGGAACATCACGGTAGACAGCCTCTTCAAATATGTAAAAAAGAACCAAGCGATCCCCTCCCGCATGAAACTGCTCAGCAACTGGACCCATTACCAGCACCCGCTGACAACCGGAGGACCATTGGATTTAAGCCTGTTCAACCTCTGAAGCAGATGATATGATTACACCTCTATCCAACTGAGGTGCACTTGTGGAAAAAGCCCTGTCACTCATTTTGATAATCTCCATTCTCCTATTGCAAAGCTGTGAACTCTTCTATCCGGAACAGCCTCTGGGCTCCATTCATGTCATCTCTGTGGGACTGAACTATAAGGGTACGGGCATCAGGGTCCTCAGAGGAACCATCAATGATACGCAAGAGATAGAACAATGCCTTGCCAGCCTCAGCACAAGACACCTTAGGACGTACCATTCCTACTCTCTCCTACAGAGGGGAGGAGCCGGCATTGATGAGTATGACCAACCTGGCAACGCCATCTCCCTTCCTACCAAAAGCAATGTCTTGAACCGAATTTCCGCATTGGCTGCAGACCTTACAGAAAACGACCTGACTATCTTCAACTTTAACGGCCATGGTAATGATGATGGGTCTTTGATATTGGCTTCCCCTAATCCTGACGGCAAGATCATTCTGGATGAAAACAACAGGCCCCTGGATAAAGAGACCCTTCTCAGCGTTACGGAGCTGCTTACAGCTTTAGCGAACCTTCCTGGGAAACAATTGCTCATACTTGATAGTTGTTACAGCGGATCTTTTGTGGAGGGGAGCGGGTCCTCTGTGAGCCTCATTGAAAAAAGGGTATTCCTTGAAGAGGCGATCTTTACATATTTCTCCTCTACAGGGTATAGCCCTTCGACCTTCGTACTTGCAGCAACAACAAACGACAACTACAGCTATGAAACAGGGGATGTGTTCCATAAACATGGGAGATTTACAGAAACCTTGCTTGCAGGGCTTGGATGGGACCATGAAACGAATACTCTCAATCCTAAGATTCCTGCTATGAAAAAGGGAGTCCTGACAACAGACTCCCTCTATGCGTATGTTCTTGAGAATCAGGAAAGGTTACATGCAAGCATGTACTTCTCCCTGTACCAGCACCCGACTATCAGCGGCGGTGCATATTCGTTGCGTCTCTTCTAGGAGATGAACTGCCCGTCCCGGATAAGTTCAATCTCATCACGAATGACAGCAGCGCGTTCGAATTCAAGGTTCTTGGCTGCCTGGAGCATCTCCTTCTCCAAGGCCTTCACATACTTCTTGCGGTCAGCGGCACTGAGCAGATTGTATCCTCCCTTGAGAATGGCGAGATCCTGCTTCTGATTCTGCTTGGTGTCTTCCTTCTCCCGTTCCAGGATATCCTGAACAGCCTTGATGATGGTGGTGGGTGTAATGCCATGTTCCTCATTGTAGGCCAGCTGGATCTCTCTCCTACGGTTGGTCTCCTCTATGGCGGTCTCCATGGCACTGCTCATCCTGTCGGCATACATGATCACCCTACCCTCACTGTTACGCGCAGCACGCCCGATGATCTGGACAAGCGAAGTTGCCGAACGGAGAAAGCCAATCTTGTCCGCATCAAGAATACCGATAAGGGAGACCTCCGGCAGGTCCAATCCCTCCCTGAGCAGGTTGATACCGACTAGCACGTCAAATACCCCGAGGCGCAGGTCCCTGAGCAACTCTACCCTTTCAAAGGTCTCTATCTCAGAGTGCAAGTATCGGACCTTAAGTCCTAGGGAAGCGAAATAATCAGTCAGGTCCTCACTCATGCGTTTGGTGAGGGTTGTAACCAGGACACGCTGGTTCTTCGCTATGGTCTTACGGATTTCAGCATACAGGTTCTCCATCTGGCCTTCAGAGGGACGAACCTCTATGACAGGGTCCAGCAATCCCGTGGGGCGTATGACCTGTTCCACTATCTGTGTGCTCTCCCTCAACTCCACAGGACCCGGGGTGGCTGATACAAACACCCGCTGCTTCACCACTTCGGTGAATTCAGCTTCCTTCAGGGGCCTGTTGTCCAAGGCGGATGGCAGGCGGAATCCATAGTTAACCAGGTTCATCTTTCGTGAACGGTCCCCTTCATACATAGCCCTCACCTGGGGAAGCGTCACATGGGACTCATCGATGAATGTGACAAAATCAGGAGGGAAATAGTCCAACAGGACGGCAGGGCGCTCTCCTGCCTTCCTGTCAGAAAGAGGTCGTGAATAGTTCTCAATGCCTGAGCAGTATCCTATCTCCTGAAGCATCTCCAGGTCGTACTCAACCCTTGTCCTGATCCGTTCCGCTTCCAGGGGGCGCCCTGAGCTATTGAAGAACTCTACCTGATCCTCCATCTCGCTACGAATCCTTTGGATCGCAGCCTTTACCTGCTCGGGAGGCATGACGAACTGTTTTGCAGGGTAGAGCGTATAGGAAGGGACCATCTCCTGCTTCTCCCCTGATACAGGGTCGAACCACTGGATGGATGCTATCTCATCCCAATCGATGGATATCCTTACAGCATTCTCAAGATAGGAAGGACAGATCTCAATGATGTCACCGCGGACACGAAATGCTCCCCGCTTGAGGATGGCGTCATTGCGTTCGTACTGCATCCTTACCAGCTTATCAAGCACGTCATGGTGATGGAAGGGCTCGCCTGCGGTAAAGGTATGTACCATATCCCTGACAGAGACAGGGTTTGCCAGCCCGAAGATACAGGAGACAGTGGCCACAACGATGACATCCCGTCTCTCCATGAGGGAGAAGGAGGCAGAAAGGCGCAACCTGTCTATCTCCTGGTTGATGTCAGCATCCTTCTCTATATAGAGATCACGCCCTGGAACATACGCTTCCGGTTGGTAGTAGTCATAGGTAGAGACAAAATACTCGACCGCATTATCCGGAAAGAAGGACTTGAACTCCCTAAACAGCTGGGCCGAAAGGGTCTTGTTGTGCGAAAGGACTAAGGTGGGGCGTTGGACCTGCTCGATGATCTTGGCCATCGTGTAGGTCTTTCCGCTACCGGTCACACCTTTGAGCGTCTGGAACCTATCGCCATTCTTCAGCCCTTGCGACAACTTCTCAATGGCTTGAGCCTGGTCTCCAGCAGGCTCATATTCGGAATGCACCTTGAAGGGTTTCTCTTCGTAAATGACTTCCCCATGTATATTCTCTACGGGCTCTCCGCCCCATTTTTCGTCTACTCGTACTTCATCCATCATTTACCGCCATCTCTTACCTTACAAGGGCACTCACATGCTGTGCACTCCGTTCTATGAGTTGCACTTCTATTTCCTTGGTCTCACCTTTCCGTCTGACCGTTATCCGTACTTTCTCTCCACTACGGGTATGCAACAGAGCCAGATAGAGATCATTGAGATCCTGTATCGGACTCTTGTTTATAGCGGTAATGACATCACCGCCAAGATAGATCACACTCGTCCCGTACTGGACCATCTGAGTCCCACCCTTCAGGCCAGCCTTCTCGGCAAGTCCTCCGGCCACCACCTGGCTCACAAGCACACCCTTGTCCACTGACAGCTTGGCATAGGAGACCAACTGCGGGGTAAGCTGCACTGTGGCCACATCAAGCCACCCTCTGCTTACCTTCCCATGTTTGATAAGATCGGGAATGATAGCGATCGCGGTGTCGATGGGTATTGCAAAGTTGATGCCCTGCGAATTGCCGTTGGTGGAGTATATCGAAGAGTTGATGCCGATGACCTCAGCCCTGCTATTCAAAAGAGGGCCGCCGCTGTTGCCTGGATTTATGGAAGCATCGGTCTGGATGGCATCCATGATGATCTTTCCCTCGCTGGTCCTCACTGGCCGGTTCAACCCACTGACCACCCCGACCGTCATCGTGCGGTCGTAGCCGAAGGGATTTCCAATCGCGATGACCTTCTGCCCTACCTTGAGATCTTTGCTGGTTCCCAAAGTGATGGGGTTGAGAAAGCTCTCCTTATCCACAGCTATCTGAATCACCGCTAGGTCATCCTCGCTATCGACTCCGACAAGCTTGGCGGGATAGGACTGTTCGTTGTACAGGGTTACTGTCAGGCTCTTCGCCTTTTCCACCACGTGTGCGTTGGTAAGGATGTAGCCGTCGAGGGAGAGTATTACACCGCTTCCGGTGCCTTGGGCAGGCAGGACATCCATAAAGGAGTTGACCTGGGCATCGAGGGTGGTGGTGATATGCACCACACTACGGTTCGCCTTCTCATAGACACTGATGTTCTGCATCTCAGAAGCACTGTAACGCCAGTTCTGATTACCTTCCTCAAATAGTATGAGCCCCTCATCACCATAAAAGATATCGGAGACAGGGATGCCAGAAAGGGAGAGCAGGGCACTCTCCCCTTGGTCATCAACAATGGTGCGCAGAACTTTTTGCAGATTCTTACGGTCTTGATCCGACTGAATCGCGTGGGTCCATTTCCAGAGCACTATTGCTGAGAGTATGATACCTGTCGCAACAACTATAGCGATGATGGTCTGAATGACTCTTCTTTTTGTATCCTTGAGCATTCTCTAAGTGTACCGCCAATTAGAGCTAAGAAGCAACAACTACAAAGATGCCAGGATCTCTTCTACCTCACCCAAAGTTGGAGGGTCGCACCCCTTGCGCGAACAGTTTATGGATGCCGCCACATTGGCAAAACGCATCGCCTGGGCTATGGTCACTTTAGAGAGGTGCTCCAAACGGGGTTCCTCCCCATCGGGACCGAAGAATCCACCCCTGTGCAGGAATGCCAGCAATGCGCCGCTGAAAGTATCCCCGGCACCTACGGTATCGATGACAGGCAGGTCGACTATAGGGGAATCGACAGTAAATTTGTCAGGACTGTACCAGGTACTGCCATCCTTTCCTTTGGTCAGGATGATGTGCGAACCACTCTCCTTGGACAGCTTTTTGGCTGCCTCATCAACACCCATCTCCGGATAGAGCAACAGCAGGTCATCATCACTGAGCTTGATGATATCCGACAGCTGTATGGCAAGATCAAGACGCTTGCGGTATGCGGCAAAATCCTCAATGACCGTCGGTCTCACGTTAGGGTCAAGAAACACGACAGGGGCCGGCTTGAAGAGATCGACTGCCGCAAGAATGGCATCACAGCCCGGCTCGACGGCTAGGGAGACAGACCCTATGTGCAGGACCTTGATGTCAGAGTGCTCTGAAAGGGCTGTGAGCAGTTCTTCGCTCTCTACTGAAGTAGGTGCGGTATTCTTGCTATAGAAGGCGTAGCTAGCCTTGCCGGCCTCATCGAGAGCAAGGAATCCGATCATTGATGGTAAGGGGCTTGCACAAAGGGCGGGATCAAACAACACATTGTTATCCACCATATGTTCCAATATCCTCTCCCCGAACATGTCAGAAGAGTTCTTGCCCAAAAAACCTACCGGGCAGTGGAGCCTGGCGGCAGCTGTCGCTGCATTAAGGCCGCACCCTCCAATATGGGAGGCGAAATTAACCGAAGAACCTTCCTTTCCCTTGCCAATAAAATCTATAAGGGCCTCACCAATAACTCCAATCATTACATTCTCCTACAAATATCGTTTAGTTGGTTGTCCGATGACACCTGCATACACTTCTACATGTTCCTTTACGCTACTCATCATGATCTTAGGGAGAAGCACTTCCTCTATCTGGAAAAATCCCACGTCACTGGACATTTGCACATTGATAAGGATGGGATGTTCCTCCCCCCTTTCAATGGTCACGCTTTCGATCGAGTTGGCAGAGTACTTGTGAATATCCCCAGTCTTGGGAGCTGTGGAGATGCTCATGGGAATCCGGGCCCTTCCCTTCTCCATATCGCATCCATCTGCAACCAGGAGAAGTCCAGCTTCAACGCTGAAGACCTTCCTGGAAGCCATATGCCCCATGACCCCTTCAGTTGCGACACTCATGATGGCAATACGTCTGCCCATCTCATCGGGCAGCAGGACCTTAAGGATCCTGTCCATGATGGGTCTGGCTATGATGAGACCTGTGATCTCATGTTCGGTGCGGGAGACGCTCATCCCAAGATCATGAAGGAATGATGCGAGCAAAAGGGCGCAGAGACTGTCCTCATAGGTTCCGGAGTTCTCCAGGACCAGTGATGTGCCGACATTTGCCTCCTTGAGAAAAGAGAGCATCTTCACACCATTATAGGCGACCTGACGCATGTGAACAGGTCCGTGGTCATTGTAATTAAGTCGTTTGATCGAGACGGTATTAGCGTATTCCTGTAGCGCCTCGATCTCCTCATCTGCAAGCAAAAGTTCTGTAAGCCTGTAGCTGAGCGATCCCTTTTCCAAAAGTCCGAGAAGTTTTTTACTTACAATTGCTTCTTTGGGTGATTTCATACCAACAGGATACAACATGTTCAACTACAGGGAAAGGGTATGTGGATAAAAGAATCCATCTACCCTATACTGGGGGCATGAAAAAAGTGACCATGAAAGATTTTCGCTGGCTGGGAAAACCTCAGCATTGGGAAAAAACCTATAAGGACCTATCCCTCACTGTCGAAGGCAACCTCTGCCTCCCTGAAGGACCGCTCCTGCTCGCAGTAAGCGATGAGGACTTCACTCTCACCGTACAGACCACAACAGCCCCAAAAGGGGGCTATTGTGGTGTATGCCTCTACCATACAGAGCGGACCTATACTGCTGTCGGCAGATCAAAGGCAGGCCTGTGCGTTGAGACCTCAATTAACTCGTACAAGACAACTGCCGACATTCCAATCCCTACAGATGAGGAGAACATCCGCTGGCATCTTGAGCGTCGGGCGAATGAAGTCCGCATAGGGTACTCGGAACCTTTAACAGCAGAGGTGCAATGGATATGTTCTACCAGCTTGCCGGGGATGAAAGATGCCATCAGTTTCGGAGCTTTCTTTACGAATCATACAAACACCCCCTTTAATGCAAAAATGCATAGCCTGCGCTATGTAAAAAATGAAGTAGTGGTGTCGGAGCCACTCGTATAACCCACACTGATATGATACGATTAGCCATCTTCACATCACACCCCTTTGAAAGGGTAATAAGAAGGAGACTCCATGCAAGAAAAAGAAGACCTTGAGGTCAAGGAAGAGAAAATATCACTCAATTTCCTGGAACGGATCATTGAGGATGACCTCGCCAATGGGCGGGTACCTGACAATACCATTGTCACCAGATTCCCTCCTGAGCCTAATGGCTATCTGCATATCGGACACATCAAGTCCATCTGCATCAACTTCGGCTTGGCTGACAAGTATGGCGGACGCTGCCATCTCCGCCTGGATGACACAAATCCAGAAAAGGAAGAACAGGAATATATCAATGCCATCAAGGAAGATCTCAAATGGCTTGGTTTTGACTGGGGCACCCATGAGTACTATGCTTCGGATTACTACCAGAACCTCTACGAAATCGCAGTCAGGCTGATCGAGGAAGGCAAGGCCTTTGTCGACAGCCTCTCGGCTGAAGAGATGAAAGAGTACCGCGGCACACTCACAGAGCCCGGGAAGAACAGCCCCTACAGGGAGCGCAGCATTGAAGAGAATCTCAGGCTGTTTGAAGAGATGCGTCAGGGCAAGCACGCTGAGGGGACCCATATCCTCAGGGCCAAGATTGATATGAGCAGCCCTAACATCAACATGCGAGACCCTGCTCTCTACCGCATAAAGTTTGCCCATCACCTCAGGACGGGAGACAAGTGGTGCATCTATCCGATGTATGACTTCACCCACCCGATCAGCGATGCTCTGGAAGGAATCACGCACTCCATTTGCACCCTCGAGTTTGAGGATCACCGCCCCGCCTATGACTGGGCGACTTCCATTGATGGAATCGACCATACCCCTCGCCAGTATGAATTCGCCAGACTGAACATCAGTTATCTGATAATGAGTAAGCGAAGGCTTCTCCAACTGGTACAGATGGGTATCGTCACCGGTTGGGATGATCCAAGGATGCCTACCATCAGCGGAATACGCAGACGTGGCTACTCTCCCGAATCCATGAAGGATTTTATCAACCGTGTCGGCGTAGCCAAGGTTGAAAGTGTCGTCGACTACTCGTTGATGGAGTTCTGCGTCCGGGAGGACCTGAACAAGCGGGCGGAACGCCTTATGGTGATCCTCGACCCCATCAAGATAATCATAGACAACTACCCGGAAGACAAGGTTGAATATTTTGAGGCTGTGGACAATCCTGAAGATCCGAACTCTGCCACACACCAGATTCCTTTTGGAAGGGAGCTCTACATCGAGCGTGAGGATTTCATGGAAGTCCCACCGAAAAAATACCACCGTCTCTATCCCGGCAATGAGATCCGCCTGAAGTACGCATACTACATCACTGCAGACAGTGTGGTAAAGGATGATGAGGGAAACATAACTGAAGTGCACTGTACCTACGACCCGCTCTCCAGAGGCGGTACCACCCCTGACAAACGGAAGGTCAAGGGAACCAGCCACTGGGTAAGCGCCACCGAGGGTGTCTCCATTGAGGCACGGCTGTATGACAAGCTTTTCCTTACAGAAAATCCTGGCAAAGCGACAGGCAACTATCTGGATGACCTCAATCCCGATTCATTGGTGGTAGTGCCTGATGCCAAGGCGGAACCGGAAATCCTGAATGCCAAGGTAGGCGACTATCTGCAGTTCATCAGAAACGGATACTTCTGTCTTGACAACAAGGAGAACCAGGATGGGAAGCTGATCTTCAACAGGACAGTAACCCTCAGGGACTCATGGGCCAAGATGAAGAAAAAAATGGGAATCTAATCAAAACCGCCCAGGGCAGAGGAGACAAGCCTCTGCCCTACATCCCAAAGCGTTGCAGGGGGCTGATATGAACTATTTCTTTGACCAGCACTTTCATGTCATGAATATCGAACATCCGAACTTGCTCTCATTTTTCGCTTCCCTTGATACGGGAATACCGGATCTCATAACAAGCGGAGCGTTCTCTCCAAACTACATCTTTACGACCAAAAACCGCAAGGGATCGATGATGCTCGACAGGATCACCAATACCCTTACCACATTCGACCAACCCATCGGCCTTACATTGGCTATGATGGAGGATGATCTTATGGGCAAGTTCACCTCCCATGAAGAGAAGTCACCCAAACCAGACCAGCCGTTCATCAGGGACGGAAAGATGCACATGCGGGGCCGAAGCTATGACAAATTGGCTATGAGCCCACTTCTTATGGATTTCTCCAGTACTGACATCAGCAAGGAGTCCCTCTACTACCCTCCGAAAAAAGCGAAAAAAATCCTCAAGTATGCGGAAGACTCCCTTGCAGGGTTCGACTGGTACAGAAAAAACCGTCCCGACGGTCTCTTTGAATTCTATCCCTTCATAGGGATCACACCCCCTGCGCACTCCATAAAGTTCATAGAGGAACTGATCGATACGTATGTGACTAAAGACCACAAAAGAAAAAATCAGTTCAAAAGGGGAAAGCAAAAATTCTACGGGATAAAATTCTATCCCCCCTTGGGGTACAACCCTTGGCCTTCCGACCAGAAGGAGTTGGATAAGGTTACCCTGATCTATGAATTCTGCACAAAGTACGACATTCCCATCATGACCCATTGTGACGACCAGGGGTTTCGAGGTGTCTCCCCAAAAGATGCCTGGAAGTTCACCTCACCCGCAACGTACAAACCCGTTCTGGAAAAGTACCCTACCCTGCGTATAGACTTTGCCCACTACGGTTGGCAGTACAATCCATTGCATAAGAATCCAATCTCGATCATCAGTGCGGCAGCAAACAAGGTTCCGGATTCCCCATGGTTCTACGAACTGGTTGAACTGATGCACTTGTATCCCAACATATATGCAGACTTCTCTTTCAGCGGAACCAACAGCGACTTCTACATCCAGTTGAACAACTTCATAAAGACCCTCGATAGTGATAAGGCGGAGACAGTTTTGGAACGCTCCCTTTTCGGTTCGGATTTCAATGTGCATCTTTTGAAGGTGGAGTCATACAACTCCTACTACCGTATGTTTGAACAATCACCATTCACTGATGAGGAAATCCACCAATTCGTCCAGACCAACCCGATGCGGTATATGGGCATTGTTGAATAAACCTACCAGGCTGGATAGTAATCCGTACGTTCGCATACTACACGGAACAAAAAAATCTCTCTCTGCACAGCAGGGAGGGATTTCTAGTTGCTATCGTTTCGAATAGGACAGATCACTCTTCAAGGCAAAAATTAAGGCAGACATCAGGATGCCTGCCACTTGTCAGAGAGGTCCGATCAGACAACTCTTAGTAATTCTTCGCTTCAAGCTCAAAATAGGCCTGAGGATGATTACAGACAGCACAGAGTCCAGGAGCCTTCTTCCCGATGACGATATGTCCACAGTTTGAGCACTTCCAGATCTGGTCGCCCTCTCTGCTGAAAACAATACCATCTTCAACATTCTTCAAAAGGTCGAGATAGCGCTGCTCGTGATGCTTCTCAATAGCTGCTACCATTTCAAAGAGTGAAGCAATTTTGGTAAAACCTTCTTCACGTGCATCTTTCGCAAAATTCACATACATTTCGGTCCACTCATAGTGCTCACCAGCTGCAGCATCCTTGAGGTTCGCTGCGGTTGTTGCGATCTCCCCACCTTCCTGAAGAAGCTTGAACCAAATCTTGGCGTGTTCCTTCTCATTGCCTGCAGTCTCTTCGAAAAGGTTGGCTATCTGGACATAACCTTCCTTACGAGCCTTTGAGGCATAGTAAGTGTACTTATTTCTTGCCTGAGACTCACCAGAAAATGCAGCGGCCAGATTTGCTTCAGTCTTCGATCCTTTCAATTCCATACATTGCTCCTTTACTGCTTGTCGGCAGTATACTTTTTTTGACAATCGGGACAAATCCCGTTAAAAACCAGTTCATATGATTCAAGCTTGTAACCATTAGTATCTATATTGTTACTGGAAATGACAACATCCTCGAGAAGCTCAACATCACTGACCTTCTTACAGGAACTGCACTCAATGTGGTAGTGTTTTCCCAAGGTTCGGTCAAAATGATCAGGACCACCTAGAACGCGTACCCGCTTTACCCGCCCCTCATCGACCAACATATTAAGATTCCTGTAAACGGTAGCACGACTGATGGAAGGGTGCTTGCTTACGATAGCGTCATAAATCTGTTCCGCATTAGGATGGTTGTCAGCTTGTGAAACAGCTTCCCAGATCAAGCCTTTCTGTATTGTCTGTCTTTTTCCTTTCATATTAATCCTAATTGGTATCCTTTCTCTATAAGAGAGTAAACTACAGATTAGTTTGTGTCAACTTCTATAGAGAAAACATTACATTTCATTCTAAAGAATATGTTTATCTAATCTTAAAACAAATATCAACAAGGAAAACATTGGATTATAACCATTACTATTTGGAATGACTCATATTCAAAAAAGATTCCTTATTGCTAATTTATATGATTATATCATACCTAAGAAATAATACCATAGCAGAAAAGTAGTTTTATAAAAAAACATCATCCTAACAAGCCATAGACAGTATATCAGAATTTTTTACTTTCGGGTTCCTCAGTGCAGCACTGTAATCAAAAGAAAACGACCACAAAAAAGTCCCAAGCATTATACCTGGGACCTCTCTGTAACTTATAGGATAAACAGTTATTTATCACCCTTCTTCTTGTCATCAAGCCAGAAAAAAGATTCTCTATTCTCTTCATCGCCTCTAGTACGGGTATCCTTGAACTTGTCAAAGCCGTAAGGCTTGGGAGAGGATTTTCTCTCTCTTCTCTGGGCATCTCCACCGTCACGATCAAAGGGCTTGCGCTCCCTGTCACCATAGGAAGGTCTGCCTCCGCGATCATCACGATCCCTGAAAGAAGGCCTGCC
>LFRM01188580.1_pt1 | contig 11898 bp, 12 predicted proteins | sample 618341 | NCBI WGS metagenome assembly LFRM01 (sample SAMN03654438, study PRJNA283298) | anaerobic digester metagenome | isolation source: pool of bioreactors CSTR01a, CSTR02a, and CSTR03a thermophilic anaerobic... | place: Denmark: Kgs. Lyngby | collected 2014-05-21
TAGTCTCCATAGTTAAGCCCATATCCAACAACAAATACATCTTCAATTTCAAAACATACATAGTCAGGGCTTAGCGATACCTGCCTTCTAGAAGGTTTGTCAAGAAGGGTACATACTTTGATTGAATTTGCTTTTCTTTCTTTTACATAGTCAATAACGTAGTCCATAGTTAGACCAGTATCTATAATATCGTCAACTATTAAAACATCATAGCCTTCAATATCATCAGGTATATCATTTATTACTTTTATATTACCCTGTGATGTTTCACTATGTCCGTATGAAGAAGTTGTCATAAAACCAACTTTAACCTTAGTATCAATTACTCTAACTAAATCAGCTGTAAAAATAAAGCTACCCCTAAGAAGAGATAATACATAAAGATTTTTATCTTTATAATCCTCTGTAATAATTTTACCGATTTCTTTTATTTTATTCTTTATATCATCTTCACTAAGTAAAATATTTATTTCATTATTTTCCATTAATAGGTCACCCATCCCTTTCTAAGTATACATATTAATCTAAATAATATATAATTGAAAGTAATATGTCAAGAAGTTATCCAAAAAGGAGGAAAACTTGTGATAAAAGGTAATGTTGATGGAATACGTGATGTAGATTTAAAAGAATTAGAAACTATATATGATTTAAAGACTCCTAAGTATCAGTTTATATCTGATGAGATACTTGAGATTATAAATAGATTGACTTTAAAAATTAATAGAGAAATAAGTGTGTCGGTTGATAGAAGAGGAGATGTTTCGGAGGTAACCCTTGGTAGCAGTCAAGATGTTTCCTTGCCAGTAATTGAAGCGAGAGATAATAGGCTCTCAAGAATTAGGGTAATACATACTCATCCAAATGGAAATGCTAGGCTTTCAGCTATGGACATATCAGCACTTGTGCAGCTTAGACTTGATAGTATTATTGCAGTAGGAGTAAAGGAAAAGAATCCAAGTGTTGTAATGGGGTTTTTAACTGTTCAGGAAGATAAGCTTTATGTTGAAACAACAAAAGAACTTTCAATGCATGAATCTTATAATTTTGATATATTAAGTAAGATTTTATATAATGAAAAAATAATTAAATCAGCTAAGATAGTAGAAGATGACGAAGAAAAAGCTGTAATTGTTGGTGTAGATTCTTTAGATAGCCTAGATGAGCTAGCAGATTTAGCTTATGCTACAGAAATTGTAGTAACAGATAAAATTTTTCAAAACAGAATGTCTGAAGATAAAGCCTACTATGTTGGAAAAGGAAAAGTTTCTGAAATAGCTGAGGCTATCCAAATAACCAGGAGTAATTTAGTTATTATAGACGACGAAATTTCAGGTTCACAGATAAGAAATTTAGAAGATGAACTTGGAGTAAAGGTTATAGACAGGACTACTTTGATTCTTGAAATATTTGCAAGAAGAGCAAAAACTAAAGAAGCTAAAATACAAGTAGAACTTGCCCAGCTTAACTATAGGTCTACAAGACTTACAGGAATGGGTATTACAATGTCAAGAACAGGTGGAGGAATAGGAACAAGAGGTCCAGGAGAACAGAAACTTGAAGTAGATAGAAGAAGAATAAGAGAAAGAGTAAGAGACTTAAAAAAAGAGCTCGACTCTGTTGTTAGTTCTAGAAAGCTACAAAGAGAAAATAGAGTAGAAAGTGAAATTCCAAGAGTTTCTTTGGTTGGATATACAAACTCTGGGAAATCTACTTTAAGAAATACTCTTGAAGAAAAGTATCCTCTTAGCTCAAAAGAAGTAAATAAATCTTTTGAAAAAGATATGCTTTTCGCAACTCTTGATACTACAACTAGAGGTATAAAAATCGAAGAAAGTAGACCAATTACTGTTACAGATACAGTTGGGTTTATTAGAAAACTACCTCATGATCTTATAGAAGCCTTTAAGTCTACCTTGGAAGAGGTTATATTTTCCGATCTTTTGCTACACATAGTAGATGCTTCAAGCGATGATTCATTAGAGCAAGCTAAAGCAGTAGATGAAGTTTTACAGGAAATCGGGGCAAGTGATAAAAATAGCATTATTGTTTTAAATAAAATTGACAAAGGTAAAAGCTACAAAACTGAAGAAATAGTAGACATGTATAAAGATAAGTATCCTATAGTTGAAATCTCAGCTAAGGCAGATATTAATATAGAAGAACTTGCAGACTTGATAATGGAAGTTTTACCTAATAATTTAATTGAAATAAAAGCTCTAATTCCTTATAGTGAGGAAGCTTTAGTTTCCTATTTTCATGACAATGGAATTGTGAATGAAAAAGAATATAAAGAAATAGGAACTTTAATAGACGGATCAATCAAGAAAAAAGATTTTCATATATTTGAAGATTATATAATTGGAGGGGAAGATGAATAATTTAATAGTAGAATATCAAAGAGTCTATCAAAAAGTTGTTAAGGATTTTGAAGAAAATGAAGAAGTTTTAGCAGCTTTTGTATTTGGAAGTATAGTAACTGGAGATCTTTGGGACAATTCAGATATAGATTTTTTTGTAATATTAAAAGAATATAACGATGGAATAGTTAATGTTTATTCAAGTGAAAATGATATAGCGGTTCATTTAAAAGTTATGTCTAAAGAAGAATTTTTAAATCTTAAAGAGTTTGAGATTAAAGGAAGTTTTCTCCACAGATTATTTTCTTCATCAAGACTAGTTTTTTCAATAGATGATGATATAAGTGAAAAATATAATAGTGAAAGAATTTATCCTGAAATGGAAAGAAGGAAATGGACACTTTCATATCTTGGAAAACTTATAAAATCAATAGATTCAACAGAAAAGTTCTTAAATAATGACAATACTTATGGAGCCTTTAAGTCACTTTTGGAATCTATGGATCTTTATTCATCGGTTTATGTAAACTCAAGAGGCTATATGATATCTAAAGACACAATTAATGTTTGTGCAAACTTAAATAGTGAGTTTAAAGAAAAGTATAAAGAACTTGTATCAGGAGATGTGCTAGAAACAAAAGTTTATGAAATAAATAAGTATTTGAAAAATATAATAGATAAAGAAATAACAGATGCCTCTGAAATTTTAATAGCTTATCTTAGAGAAAAAGATAAGCCTCTAAGCTCAACAGAAATAGCTGAAGATGATATTTTCAAGGATTTTGATATAAAAATGGAAGGAATACTTAGCCTTCTTTATTCAAAAAATATAATTAAAATGGAGTTGAGAGATGTATACACTCCTTTAGGAAAAGTTTTAATCAAAGAGAATGTATATAAACTGTAATGGCATATCAAACAATAAAAAAAGAAACTGAAATAGAATTTACAGAAAAAAAGTCAACTTTTATTGGTTCTGTTAAAAGAGTTTTTACCGAAGAGGATGCAATATCTTTTATTGAAGAAATTAAAAATAGACATAAGGGCGCTAGGCACTATGTTTATGCATATTCTCTTGGTGAAAATGAAAATATACAAAGATACAGTGACGACGGTGAGCCCCAGGGAACTGGTGGTATTCCAGTCCTTGAAACCATTAAAAAAAATAATCTTAGAAATACAGTTGTGGTTGTAACAAGATATTTTGGAGGGATTTTACTAGGGACAGGCGGTCTTGCTAGAGCCTATAGTAGAGGTGCGAGGGACGCTATTGACTTTGCGGGGTCAATTGATAGAGTTTCTGGCTATGAGGTAGATATCGAAGTTAAATATGAGGCTCATGGAAGCTTAGAACATTATCTTAGAGAAAATTCTATAGATATCGTAGATATCAAATACACTGATGTTGTTAATATAATAATTTTTGTTGAAACTATTGGTTTTAATAAGATTTATGATAGTATTTTAGATATAACATCAGGAGATGTAAAAATCGTGAAATCAGATGAAAGTTTATTTTATAAAGATAAAAACAAACTTTTAAAAGAAATTGAAGGCTAGAAGCAAAAATGTTATAATTTTTAAATAATAGCTAGGGGAGGAAATATATATGGCAGGACATTCAAAATGGCATAATATTCAAGAGAGAAAAGGAAAAATGGATAAAAAAAGGGGTAAGCTGTTTACAAAGCTTGGTAACGAGATCACCATGGCAGCAAAAGCAGGTACAGATCCTGAAATTAATGCTAGTCTTAGAGAAGCTATAAATAAAGCTAAATCTTTTAATTTGCCCAATGATAATATAGAAAGAGCAATAAAAAAAGCCGCTGGAAACTTAGCAGGCGTAAACTTTGAAAATATAACTTATGAGGGCTACGGAACTAACGGAGTTGCAGTTATTGTAAAAGCATATACTGATAACAAAAATAGGACAGCAGGAAGTATAAGGCATTTATTTGATAAATTTGGTGGAAATCTAGGAACTTCAGGTTCTGTTAAATTTATGTTTGATAGAAAAGGTCAATTTATAGTAGAAAAAACGGATAATATAGATGAAGATGAACTTATGATGTTTGCAATTGAAAATGATGCAGAAGATTTCAAGGTTGAGGATAATGTTTATGAAATAATAAGTTCGCCAGAAGATTATTTAAAAGTTAAAAAAGCTCTTGAAGATTATGGAATTAAATTTTTAGAAGAGGGTATAGTAGAAATACCAACTACTCTTACAAAATTAAGCCTTGAGCAATCAGAGAAGTTATCTAAATTTTTAGATGCTCTTGAAGATGATGATGATGTAGATGATGTTTATCATAATGCAGATTTTCCTGAGGACTTTAAAGGTTAAAAAGTAAAAATATATAAATTTAAATAAGAAAATTTTTAAAAAACAAGTAGATAAGCTGTGTCTACTTTTTTTTATTGCTAAAATTAATACATACTTAAGTCTGTCCAGTTTTTTTCATTAAGATAAAGATAGGACTATTTTTAGATTAGGATTAAGCATTACCCTGCATAGTAAAGCTCAAATCATAGCTGGTGGTTAAATTAACCGAATATATTTAAACAAAATAAGTTATTATATTATATAATTAAAATATGGAGGGTAGATATGAATTGCTGGAAATGTGGAAAGAAAAATTTAAAAGAAAGTAAATACTGCAACAACTGCGGAGCCTTTATAAGTAAAGATGTTAAAAATAATTCTAAAAATAATAAATATATCAAGGAATCCAAATATATAGACACTAATAAAAACAAACAATTAGATAATAAAGAAAATGATTTGGCTAAACTAAATAGTGTGGACGATTACATATACGATAGAAAAAAACCGAAATCTAAATCCAAATCCAAAAACTTTCTTATCAGATTAGTTTTAATTTTAACCCTTGTTATAGTCTTTATTGCATCTTTTTATATAGTTGAAATTGCAAGCAGTAGTAATAAAGATAAATTACGTCAGGCAGAAATAGAAAAAGAACAAGAGATAGAAAGAGAAAAAGAAATGGAAGAACTTAAGGCACTTGAAGATTATCAAAATAAGTTTGATTCGGTTTTAAATGCTTTTTCTGAGCAAAAAACTTTGATCGACGGAAGTTTAGAGTCATTAGGGAGTTTAAAACTAAATAAGTTTGGAAAAAAACTAAACTTTGGAGATAGCTTTAATAATTTTGTTAATAAAGTTTTTGATAATTCATCGGTTAATAAATTGGTGTCGCAAAGTGAAGTAATTGATTTACAAATGAAAGAATTAGGGAACCCACCCGAGAGTTTTGACAAGAAATATAAAAACATGCAAAAACTTCAGAGCCTTGAAAAAAGAATAAAAGATGAGTTTTACCCTGAAGTAAATAAAGATACGGAAGAAAATGTAGTAGCGTTATTAGATGAATATAAGGTAATACTTTTTTCATTAAAAGAAAACTAAAAAAATTAAAATATTCTTGATTTTAATGTATCTACATAATATAATATAAGCAAGAGATTAAAATATAAACTAAAGTTAAAAAGGAGGAGAGGGTAATAACAAAAAGAGAACTTCAGATTATACGGATTATCAAAGAAAACCCTTTGATATCTCAGCAAGAAATAGCAGAGAAACTTGGAATAACAAGGTCTTCAGTTGCTGTTCATATTACAAATTTAAGTAAAAAAGGTATTATTAAAGGCAGATCTTATGTTTTAGATGAAAAAAATTATGTTTCGGTTGTTGGAGGAATTAATATTGATATTGTGGGCTTTCCTGAATATAAACTTGTAAGAAAAGATTCGAATCCAGGAAAAGCACTTATATCTCTTGGTGGGGTAGGAAGAAATATAGCAGAAAATTTAACTAAAATGGAGCTTAACACAAAACTTTTTTCAATTATTGGCAGTGACTATCATGGAGATCAAATAATTGAAGAATCAAGAGCTGTTGGTTTGGACGTGGATTACCTTAAAATTTCAGAGTCTCATAGTACAGGGACATATCTTGCTATATTAGATGAAGATCATGATATGGACATAGCTATATCATCAATGGATATCTTAAACTATTTAGATATTGATTATATAAAAGAAAATAGGCAGGTTCTTGGACTAAGTGACATAATAGTTTTTGATACAAATATTAATAAAGATGTTTTAGAATACGCAACGGACATATTATCAGATAATAAAATGTTTTTAGATACAGTATCATACAATAAAGCCTTAAGAGCAAAGGACATAATTGGTAGATTTCACACAATAAAGCCTAATAGGATTGAAGCGGAGGCCCTCTCTGGTATAAAAATTAAAGATAAGAAGGATTTAGATAAAGCCAGTGATTTTTTCCATAAAAAAGGTGTAGTAAATGTTTTTATAACTCTTAGTGAAAAAGGTGTATTTTACAGCGATGGTAAAGAAAGTGGTATTTTCAAAGCAGAGGGTGTAAAACCTGTGAATGCTACTGGAGCAGGTGATGCATTTCAAGCAGGGCTTGTATATGCTGAGGTTAATAACTTTAGTTTAATTGAAAAAACAAAATTTGCAACAGCAGCATCAATAGTTGCCATGACCTCTAATTCAACAATAAATGAAAAAATGTCAATAAATGAAATTAATAAAATTATCAAAAATATGGAGGAAAGTTATGAATAATAAACATTTAGATATAAGCAGTGAAGTTAAAGAAGCTTTAAAATCAGGAAAACCAGTTGTAGCACTTGAATCAACAATTATAGCTCATGGAATGCCATATCCTAAAAATGTAGAAACCGCTATGAAGGTTGAGGAACTAATCAGGAGAGAGGGAGCTGTTCCTGCAACTATAGGAATCTTAAATGGAAGACTTATAGCAGGCCTTTCAAAAGAGCAAATTGACTATATGGGAAAAGAAGATAATATTTATAAAGTTTCAAGAAGAGATATAGCCTATATGGTTGCCAATAAAAAAGATGGAGCGACAACAGTTGCATCAACTATGATAATAGCTGAGATGGCGGGAATAAAAGTATTTGCAACTGGTGGAGTAGGCGGTGTTCATAGAGGTGCAGAAACAACTATGGATATTTCAGCAGATCTTGATGAACTTGCAAATACAAATGTATCAGTAGTATGTGCTGGCGCTAAATCAATTCTTGATCTAGGACTTACTCTTGAATATTTAGAAACAAAAGGAGTTCCAGTTCTTGGTTATAAAACTGATGAACTTCCAGCTTTCTATACTAGAAAAAGTGGATTTAAAGTGGACTATAATATTCAAAAACCTCGTGAATTTGCAAGGTTTATAAAAACAAAAGAAGAACTTGGCTTAAAAGGCGGAAATTTAATCGTGAATCCTATTCCGAAAGAATATTCAATGGATCATAATTTAATTAATAAAGTTATTGAAGAAGCTATTTTAGAGGCAAAAGAAAAGGGTATTCATGGTAAAGATACGACTCCATTCTTACTTTCCAAGATTAAAGATATTACAAAGGGAGAGTCACTAGAAGCAAACATAGAGCTTGTATATAACAATGCCATACTAGGGGCGAAAATTGCTAAAGAAATGTCAAAAATTTAAAGTTTTTTAATTTGTATTTAATTAAGCACTGCTAATATGGTAGTATTAAACAAAGTTACTATATAGGAGTAATGATTTATATGAATGGAAACAACATACTTTTTAATATTTTATTTATAATTATAATTATATCCCTTGGAGTGTTTGCTATAAGGCTTATTCCTTATGTTCTTTTATTATGGTTTATATACTTTATTTATAGTTCATTAATAAAACCACTAATTAACAATATAAGGTCTGGCAAAGATGATGATTTTAAGGATAGCAGGACTAGCTATAGAAGCGAAAATGAAAATTCAAGTGATAGTACATATATAAATACTAGTAAAAGTGTAAAAGATGAAGGTTTCTTTAAAAAAGACAGGGATTTTATAGATGTAGATTATGACGAAAAAGATTAAACAAGTTATTAATATGATAAGATATAGTGAGACTAGGAACAAAAATTTCCTAGTCTCACTATTGTTATATGATTATTAAATGTTTTTTAATCTAATGAAACGTGATAATATATAAGAGGTATGCAGGGGGATTAAATGTAATGTATGATTATATAAAAGGGAACTATGAAGGAATTCATAAAGATTATTTATCAGTAGAAAACGCGGGAATTGGTTATAAAGTTTTTACATCAGGTAATACAATGTCTCTTCTTCCTGATATTGGAGAAAAAGTAACTCTTTTTTTAACTCAAATAGTCAGGCAAGATTTTATTGGCCTATATGGTTTTTATACAAGAGAAGAACTTGATTTATTCTTAGTTTTAATTAAAATAAATGGAGTTGGTCCAAAAGCAGCTCTTTCATTATTATCTGTAAGTAGTCCTGAAAGACTTAAAAGAGGAATTATAAATAAAGATGAAAAACTTCTTACCAAAGCACCAGGAATTGGGAAAAAAATATCTCAAAGAATTATTTTGGAATTAAAAGGTAAACTAACTCTTGAAGAATCAGATGATTTAACAGAAATAGAAAAACTTTCAATAGCTTCAGATAAAAATGTAAGAGAATCTATTGATGCATTAATGGCCCTGGGGTATTCAGAGAGAGAAGCGGAAAAAGCTGTATCAAGTGTGGATAAGAACTTAAGTATAGAAGATATAATTAAATCGTCTTTGAAAAATTTAATGAATTAAGGTGAAAAATATGGATGAAAATGAGGAAAGATTGGTAACAAGAGAAGAGCTTGAAATAGATAGGCAAAATGAATATTCTTTAAGACCAGAAACTATAAAAGAGTATATTGGTCAAGAAAATGTAAAAGAAAAGCTTAAAATATTTATAAAAGCAGCAAAACTTAGAGATGAATCCTTAGACCATGTAATTATACATGGTCCACCAGGCCTTGGTAAAACTACTCTTGCAAATATTATTGCAAATGAAATGGGTGGTAATTTAAAAGTAACATCGGGACCTGCAATAGAAAAGCCGGGTGATCTTGCTTCTATTTTAACAACATTATCAGATTATGATGTTTTATTTATTGATGAAATTCATAGGCTTTCAAGAACTGTCGAAGAAATACTGTATCCTGCAATGGAAGATTATTGCTTAGATATTGTTATAGGTAAAGGATCTGAGGCAAAGTCAATAAGACTTGATTTAGCTAAATTTACACTTATAGGTGCAACAACGAGGGTAGGTCTTTTAACCTCTCCTCTTAGAGATAGGTTTGGAGTTCATTTGTCTATGGACTATTACAGTGAAAAAGAGCTCCAAGAAATAATTGTAAGAAGCTCTAAAATCCTTAATTCAGATATAAGTGAAGATGGAGCTATTGAAATAGCAAAAAGAAGTAGAGGCACACCAAGAATTGCCAATAGACTTTTAAAAAGGGTTAGAGACTATTCTCAGGTTAAAGGTGAAAAAATAATAAGCCAAAAAAATGCTGTAAAAGCATTAAATATGCTAGATGTTGACAGCGAAGGCTTTGACAGAATTGACCGCAGAATATTGGAATCAATAATTAATAATTTTGACGGAGGCCCAGTTGGAGCAGAAACTCTTTCTTATTTTATAGGAGAAGAACTTGATACTATTGTTGATGTTTATGAGCCTTATCTTCTTCAAAAAGGTTTTATTATAAGAACATCAAGAGGAAGAATAGCTACAAATATGGCGTACGAGCATTTAGGTGTTAAAAGAAAACAAATTAAATAAATTTATTTATAGAAAGAGGTATTTATGAAGGCGCGAGAATTTGACTACAGATTGCCCCATGAGCTTATAGCGCAGAGGCCACTAGAAAAAAGAGACACATCAAGACTATTAGTTTTAAATAAAAAAACAGGAGAAATTTCTCATGAGAAATTTTATAATATAATAAATTACTTGAAAAAGGGTGATGTCTTAGTATTAAATGATACCAGAGTTATTCCAGCAAGACTTATAGGAGTCAGGGATAAAACTTTTGGTAAAATAGAGTTTCTTTTACTTAATAGACTTAAGCTAGATACTTATGAGTGCCTTGCAAAACCTGGCAAAAGAGCACAAATAGGAACTAGCTTTATTTTTGGAGATGGACTGCTTGTAGCAGAAGTTATAGATATATATGAAAATGGGAATAGAGTAATAAAATTTACTCATGAAGGCGTATTTGAAGATATACTAAACAAACTAGGCGAAATGCCCCTACCTCCTTATATTACTGAAAAACTAGATGATAGCGAAAGATATCAAACTGTATATTCAAAAAGTCTGGGATCTTCTGCCGCTCCAACAGCAGGGCTTCATTTTACTGAAAAACTTTTAGATAAGATCAAAGAAAAAGGTGTAATTATCACATACCTAACTCTTCATGTAGGCCTTGGAACATTTAGGCCAGTCAGTGAAGTGAATATAGAAGATCATGATATGCATAGTGAATTCTACAGTTTATCAAAAGAAAGCGCTGAGATTATAAATAAAGCAAAAGATGAGGGTAGAAAAATAATTTCTGTTGGAACCACATCTACAAGAACCCTTGAATCTGTTGCAAAAAAAGATGGAAGAGTTTTTGAATCATCCGGATATACAGATATTTTTATTTATCCAGGATATAAATTTAAATGCATAGATTCTTTAATAACTAATTTTCATCTTCCAGAATCAACTCTTATAATGCTTGTTTCTGCCCTTGCAGGAAAAGAAAATACTATGAATGCATATAAAGTTGCGGTTGATGAAAAGTATAGATTTTTTAGTTTTGGAGATTCAATGTTTATAAAGGAGTAATTATGTATAAGTTAATAAAAAAAGATGGTAAAGCTAGAAGAGGAAGACTTGAAACAGTTCATGGAACAATAGAGACACCAGTTTTTATGAATGTAGGAACCCAGGCTGTTATAAAAGGTGCAGTTTCTTCTATGGATTTAAAAGATATTAATTGTCAGGTTGAGCTTTCTAATACATATCATCTTCACTTAAGGCCAGGAGAAGAGATAATTAATAAGCTTGGTGGAATTCATAAATTCATGAACTGGGATAGACCTATTTTAACTGATTCAGGTGGTTTTCAGGTATTTTCTCTTGCTGAATTTAGAAGAATAAAGGAAGAGGGAGTATACTTTAACTCTCACATAGATGGAAGAAAGATTTTTATGGGCCCTGAGGAGTCTATGCAAATTCAAAGTAAACTAGCATCTACAATAGCAATGGCTTTTGATGAATGCATTGAACTTCCAGCTGAAAGAGATTATGTTAAAAAATCTGTAGATAGGACAACAAGATGGCTTAAAAGATGTAAAATAGAAATGGAAAAATTGAATAAAAAAGAAAGTACAATAAATAAAGATCAACTGCTTTTTGGAATAAACCAAGGTGGGACCTACGATGATATAAGAATAGAGCATGCCAAAGAAATAACTAAACTAGATCTTGATGGTTATGCTATAGGTGGACTTTCAGTTGGAGAAAGCCATAGTGAGATGTATAGGATCATGGATGCTGTAGTTCCTTACCTACCAGAAGATAAGCCTATATACCTTATGGGAGTGGGGACACCTGAAAACATACTAGAATCAGTGGA